>Ga0206130_10000040_pt1 | contig 226308 bp, 215 predicted proteins | sample Helgoland_Spring_9_FD_148637 | JGI IMG/M metagenome (GOLD analysis project Ga0206130, IMG submission 148637) | Pelagic subsurface seawater microbial communities from Kabeltonne, Helgoland, North Sea - Helgoland_Spring_Bloom_20160512_1 | ecosystem: Environmental > Aquatic > Marine > Epipelagic...
CAGCTATATAGTGATCTGCACCTTTTTCCTGAAGCAATTGATCTACGGCATTCATTTGAAGCAAGGCTGCCATTAATACCATTTCAATCACTAAAATATATGTGGCATCTTGGGTTGCCCAACCTTTCATTTCTGGAGAATGAAACCTTGGGATTTTTATTATAAATCGTCGAGCTAAAAAAACAACACAAGCTATTAAAACTAATACGGCTAGAATTTCGAAAAAACCAATCGCTATATTATATATGGACCCTAAAAAAGCGAGAGATCGATGTGTCCCAACTACCCCATCAATTATAATCTCTAAAACTTCTATATTAATTAGAATAAAGCCTACATAAATCAGAATATGAAAAAATCCGGCAACTGGACGCACAACCATTTTACTTTGACCTAGAGCAACCTTGGCCATTATTTTCCATCGTAAGGATTTTTGATCATTGATGGATTCAGCTTTACCTAGAAATATATTCCTTCGGATTTGCTTAATCTTTTGTGTAAAGAAGTAAATAGCTACTCCTAGCACAACTACAAATAAAAATTGTTCTATATAACGCATCTTTATGAAGTTCAAAAATAGAAGAAATGATGAGTTAGATTAATTTTAGATATCTACATTATTATTTGTTTTCATATTTGAACAATCGGCTTATTTTTGCAGCCGATTTTGGTTATATCCTAAAATCTTGTTGGTGCGGTAGCTCAGTTGGTAGAGCAAAGGACTGAAAATCCTTGTGTCGGCGGTTCGATCCCGCCCCACACCACACAAAGCCTTCTGCCCTCAGAAGGCTTTTTTTATAATGAATTACTCTGTTTATATACTCTACGCCCTTAAATACAAAAAGATACTATTTTAATAGCTTTCCAAAAATTCAATGATTGCATCAACAACCTGAACACTTACATTACCTGGAGTTTCATATTCTTGTGGACTTGGAGTTCCTTTTCCATGAATAAAAACATGATTAAGATTTGAAAAAGTAATAAACTTACAAAAGCTATGCCCTTCAACCAAATCCCCAAACTTTCTAAAATCATGAATAGGCACCTGATAATCTCGACCTCCCATCAAAAATAATTTTGGCGTATTAATACTATTAGAAATTAAAACGTTAGAATTTAATTTATTAAGAGATTTCCAATAGACTAATGGGGCCCCTAGCAGAATTGATGTGTCGGGTATATTCGAACTCGTATTGCGGATTATACTTTGTTCTGCTTGTAATTTTCTTAGGTAATTTTTTTTCGTTTTAGAATTGGTACTGTCCAAATTGAAAATATACTTTGTTTGAGAAATAATTAAAGAATCAAGCGGAGAAAGATTACAGCTTAGATAAATACCCCCATCAAAATCGTCTAAGTAATGAGAGATGGCTAATCCACCTAGACTATGCCCCAAAATATACTTCCTTTTAGAACTGAGTTCTTTATTTAAAAAGTTAAGAATAGTAGATATATCAACTAAGTATTCATCATGAAAAGTAATTTGATTTGGAGCACAATTCAAATTCTGAAATTTCTTAAATCTTACAGAGGCTATCCCCTGTCTTGCAAGCTCTATCGACAAATCAAAAAATAGTTTTGTCTGACCTATGGTAGAATTTTCATCAACTGGTCCTGAACCTGGAACAAAAAGTACTATTTTGCTATATGGTGCATTCTGGGGTTGAGTAAAAAATACAGATATACTATCTTTTTTTTCTGGCGAAAAAATGGAGATTTTCTTTTGAATAACTCCTTTAGAATTTGGAGGTGAGTATCTATTTATTTTTTTACAAATATGAATAGGAACCACAAAGAACCCCCTTATCCTATCGCTCTCATTTAGCACAATTTTAATATCTATGTCCATTTTTTCAAAGGACATGGTGAAGTAAGTTGTCAATCCATATGAGGTCTCTTTCTCACAATTAAAGGAATAGCTTTTAAATTGACCATTTATTCCTTCTAGTTGCCTAAATACATCCCTAATATCTTTGGGTTTAATTATAGGCTTAACCTCTTCACTCAAATAGCGATATGCCTTTAAATATTTCCCTTTATAGCAATTAAAAATAAATTTATCAGAATTTTGAGATAAACATGATGTAGTAATAGTAATGAGGATACTTAAAATATATGCCTGCCTCTTCATTTAAAATATCTTAGTATTATACTAGTTTTACTTCAAGAATAACATAAAAATGCATACACTTACCGATTTAGACTCTGGGTAATCTCTTACACGGAATCCCTACCAGTTTTCACTTAAAAGCAATTATGCTGATTTCCACATTCATATTTTTAGGTAATGTTTTCACAGCTACCGCTTCTCTAGCTGGTGGATTACTTGTAAAATATCGGGTATAGACCTCATTGATTTCATCGTAGTGTTCCATAGACGACATGAATATGCTACATTTCACCACATGTTCATACCCCATATTTGCTGCTCCTAGCACGGCACCAATGTTTTTCATTACCTGCTCGGTTTCCTCTTCAATACTACTTAGAATCAAATCGCCCGATAGTGGATCTATAGCAATCTGTCCACTACAATATAGCGTTCCATTTACTAAAACGGCTTGACTATACGGTCCTATAGCTGCTGGGGCTTCGTTGGTGTTTATTATTTTTTTCATGATATATAAAATGTACTCTACATTTGCTTCCAAATGAATATTGCTGTAAAAGGTCAACCTAATCAAATAGAAGAACTAAAAATCCTCCTTGAAAATAGACCATTAATACCATTCAAAGTTAATGAAATAGATACGTATGATGTCGTTTTTGATTTAGATTTTGACGATACTCCAGAACAAATTACGATTTACCATCAGCTTAAAAATAAACTGATTGTGGTGGGGGCCGTTAAAATACAATTGGAAGAATTGTATGCTGAAATAGGAAGTAATCCTACTTGTACCATTGTTGGGATGAATGCTCTTCCTACATTTATCCATAGAGATTTACTTGAATGTTGTACAATTAACGAAGAAGATCAATTAATTGCTGCTGATTTTTTCAAACAATTGAATATCCAACATCGTTTTGTTCAAAGTAGAGTAGGATTGGTAACACCACGAATTGTTTGTATGATCATTAATGAGGCCTATAATACCCTTCAAGAGGGAACTGCAACAAGAGAAGACATTGATTTGGGCATGAAATTGGGCACCGCTTATCCAAAAGGCCCTTTTGAATGGAGTCTGGAAATTGGATTAGACCACATTTATGAAACACTTGAGGCATTGTATCAAGACACGAAAGATGACCGGTACAAAATATCTCCACTTTTAAAAACAGCATATTTAAAAAACTTTATCTTATGATATGAGATTAGCATTAATAGCACACGATGGTAAAAAAGCAGATTTAGTCTCCTTTGTATTGCAACGATTAGAATTCTTCAAAAAAGAAGAGCTAACCTTGTTTGCTACTGGCACAACCGGAAGTATGATTATGGAGGCTGGTGTAGAAAATATTCACAGAGTGGCTTCTGGCCCCCTTGGTGGCGATGCTGAAATTGGGGCATTGATAACACGTGGAGAAATGGATGCCATTATTTTTTTTCGAGATCCTTTGGATAAGCACCCTCACGATGTAGATATTTCAATGTTGCTTCGTTTGTGTGATGTGCACAATATTCCGTTGGCAACCAATCAGAAATCGGCCCATATCCTTGTAAAATACTTTAACAGTAAGTTGTCTTAAAACTGCTGACCAATGAAAAAGTGGAATTGCGTAGGTTCATCATAAACACCTGCGTCTAATGCCCAAGCATAATCAACTCCTAAAAGTCCAAACATGGGAAGGAATAAACGAACGCCCACACCCGCAGCTCTTCGTACATCAAAAGGACTAAATTCTTGCATACTTCTAAACGCATTACCTGCTTCTACAAAAGTCTGAGCATAAATCGTAGATGATTGCCCTACCGTTAGAGGATATCTCAATTCTAGTGAATACTTTGTATAGATAGGAAGTCCCTGCTGACCATTCCTAGGGTCACTTATTTTGCCTTCATCATAACCACGCTGTGATATGATATCTGTCCCGTATAATACAAAATTGGATAATCCACTACCTCCTACTCTAAATAGTTCAAAAGGTGAGTAGCCAACATCCTTGTTCCAAATGGATACCGCACCAAATCGATACGATGGAGATAAAACAAACTTACGCTTGCCGTTACCCATACCTAAAAACCATTGCCCATTGAATTTGGTTTTTATTAGCTCAATGAATTGATACCGTTCTTGAGGGGTAATATCTGGATCGGAAAAATCTTTGCCTGATATCAGTGAATATGGCGGTGTAAACTGTAAACTAGCTAAAAAAGAGCTTCCTTCTGTGGGGTAAATAGGATGATTTGTACTGTTTCTTGAAAGAGAAGTAGTGATACTAATGTTGTTGGCATTCCCGTTGGTATATCCCAACTCAGACGCACCAAAAGAAGTCCAATCCTTCAAACCATAACGTTGATAAGTTAGAGACGTACTGAAAGAAAAATAATCATCAGGAACCTTAAGTTGTTTACCGAAAGCGATACTGCCACCTGTTGTTGTAAACTTGGGTCGATCTTGAGTAAATTGGAAAGTAGATTGCACATTGTGAAATACACTAACACTTAAAGAATTTGGTTTCTTGCCTCCTAACCATGGTTCGCTGAAAGAGAAATTATACCCTTGATATTGTGGTCCATTACTTTGGACACGAATAGATAATCGTTGTCCATCTCCTGAAGGTATAGGGTTCCAGCCCCCTTTTTCAAAAACCTTACGAGAACTAAAATTATTCAATGTAAGTCCCAGAGTTCCAACAAAGCCACCAAAACCACCCCAACCACCAGACGCTTCAATTTGGTCACTGGGTTTTTCCACCACTTTATATTCAATATCTACCGTTCCATTTTGAGGATTAGGGATTGGATTTACATCCAAACCTTCTGGATCAAAAAATCCAAGTTGGGCTAATTCTCGCATACTACGCTGTATGTCAGATCGACTAAACTTATCACCGGGTCGTGTACGAATCACACGCATGGCAACAAAATCACTTGTTTTGTCATTTCCTACCACACTGACTCTATTTACAGTAGCTTGTTTCCCTTCATATATTCGCATTTCAAGATCTATACTATCATTCTCTACCAATACCTCCACTGGATTAACATTAAAAAATAAATATCCATCATCCATATATAAACTAGAAACGTCAAAGCCATTTTCACTCATAAAAAGCTTACTTTCTAACTTGGATTGATCATAAATGTCACCAGATTTAATACCCAAAAGTGTATCTAGTAAACTGGTTCTATATTTAGAATTTCCTACCCATGTTATGTTTCTGAAAAAATATTTTTTACCTTCATTTATCCCAATTTTTAGAACGACTCTATCTTCTGATATTTGCTGTATGGAATCATAGTTTAAATGTACATCACGATAACCCAAAGCACTATAGGCGCTTACTATACCCATTTTAGTCTCTTCATACTCCTCCTCAACAAATTTTGAAGAAGCAAAAATATTCAGCTTCTTTTTTAGCTGTTTAGGCTTAATTATTTTCCTTAATTTTTTATCTGATATGTTTTCATTTCCTACGAAATAGATTTCTTCCAATTTGACTTTTTTCCCCCGATTAATTTCAATACGTAGGATTTGAAAATTAGGTTTTTTCGGATCCTGAACTCTTGAAATATTAATCTTAACGCCATAGTATCCTTTTTCAAAGAAATAGTCTCTAATTTCTGCTTTCGTTTTATTTACCAGATCTTCTGTAATGAGTTGATTCGTTTCTAATGAAATTTCATCTCTTACATTATTGGTCTCTGTTTTTTTTAATCCTTTAATCGAATACTTGGATAATGCTGGTCGTTCTTCAACTCGGATATGAAGAGATATACGATTATCTTTAACCTTTTCTACGCTCAACTCAATATCGCTAAATAATTTTCTTTTCCAAAGACGACTAATCGCTTGTTTTGTATCATCCCCAGGGATAGTGATTTTTTGTCCTACCTTTAAACCAGAGGTGAGTAAAATAACTCCTTCTGGCGTATACGTATTCCCACTAATGGTGATAGATGCTATCGTATATGTTATGGGTTTTTCGAAATCAATAATAATCCTAGTACTATCAAATACCTGTGCCTTAACAGTACTAAATATTAGCATCCCTACAAATACAGCTATGTTCTTTATTTTTCTCATCTATGCTAATTGTTCACTTGTTTTTCCAAATCTTCGTTCTCTATTTTGGTAATCTAATATAGCTTCGTGAAGGTGTTCTTTTCTAAAGTCTGGCCATAATACATTGGTAAAATACAGTTCACTGTATGCAATTTCCCAAAGCAAAAAATTACTTATCCTATGCTCACCACTGGTTCTTACCATAAGTTCAGGATGAGGGTATTTATGTGTAGTTAACGTATTATTAATCAATGTTTCATTGACATCATCTAAATTAATATCCCCTTCTAGTGCTCGCTTTACAATGTCTTTGGTTGCATTCACAATATCCCACTTGGCACTGTAGCTTAATGCAAGTACCAGGGTCATTTTTGTATTGTTTTTGGTGATCTCTATAGCCTCTTCCAATTCTTTTCTACAGTCAATTGGAAGCATTGTTCTATCGCCAATGGCTTCAAGTTTAATGCCATTTTTCATCAAGGTCTTGGTTTCCTTTTTAATGGTATTGACCAGTAGAGACATAAGTGCATTAATTTCAATTTTGGGTCGATTCCAATTTTCAGTACTGAAAGCGTACAAGGTTAAGTACTTTATTCCTAACTCTGCACATCCCTCTGAAACTTCACGCACCGCTTTCACCCCATTTTCATGACCAAATACTCTAAATTTACCCTTTTGCTTGGCCCATCTTCCATTGCCATCCATGATAATTGCAATGTGTTCAGGTAATCGTTCAGTATTTATTGGAATTGTACTCATGATTATTTTAAAAGGGACATTGAATTGGAGTTAGTCGGTACGAAATGGTAAAAACAGATTGCATATACCAATCTTTTAAATTGTGATCGCCTCTCATTTCTCCAGCGCTAGCCAAAGGTCTACCATCTTCCGTAAGCTCCCAAGAACGATCTACTAAGGTATTGATGGATCCATTATCATTTTGAACATCTGCATACAGATAACTTACATCATCTAAATGATCTGTAAATGTTTTTCTCCAAGCCGTTTCAAATCCGAGCACTAGGTTATTATTAAGGGCATACTTTATGCCACCTCCCAGTGGTATAGAAAATTGCAGCAATTTATAGTTTTCATTTTCTGTACCTAAACTTGATAAATTTATCCATTCACCCTTTAATTGGGCTTCAGGTTTGTGAGTAAAAAGGGCTATTCCTGAGGTTGCATAAAAAGTAATTTTTTTATGGATATCACGATTGCTGAAAGGGTGAAAATTGAACTCCAATAAATGTGAAAACTCATAAATTGAATTCCTAAAACTTAAATTTCTTAGCTTATAATCAGAAAAATTATGGTCTGCCCCAGATATTTTCAGATAAGATAATGTAGGTCGGTATGACCAATATTCGTTGAAGTTGTATTTAAAAAAGATTCCTCCAGAAAATTGAGATTCATTAGGGTGTAGATTATACGCTACATCCCCATGATAATTCGAACCACCAAGCATACCTCCAAACTCAAGAGATTGGGCACAAACTGAGCTTTCACTTAGGAAAAATAAGGCTGTTGAATATAAAAAGATGCGAAACACTTTATACAATACGCGAAAGTAATCAAGATGGTACTTTTCTATTCAAGAAAAAGACAATCATATTCATTTATTAGACTAAAATGTAGGGCAAATCGCTTTGTTACCATGAATTCTATACATGATAGTTATCCCAAATAAAGCATATACATCATTATCGTCCGGATCGCCTCTTTGATTATTCAATAATTCATCATGAAGCACCTCACTACGATCAGCCATAGCTGCAGACATTGGTCCGTATTGAGCAGTCAAACGCTGAGGATCTACATAGGTATCACTTACATCATCCAAATAATCCGTAAACGTAAAACGCATCCCGTAATCCACTCCTATGAGCCAATTATGATTTAATTTAAATTTTAAGCCTACTCCAACAGGTATAGCAACTTGGGTCAAGGCATATCGTTTTCTATCGTTAAACTCTGTAGTTTCCTGCCCTTCGGTTCCAAGGGGTTGTAACTCTACCATCTCCCCATCTCTATCTGCAAGCTCTGCATAAACTGCTGGTGTTAAATAGGCAGCCATTTCGCCATTGGGATTATATACAAATTTTGCTTTTGGATTGAACTTAAAAACACTTAAACCACTGTAGACATAGGGAATCACCCCTGACTTCTTTTTTCTATCTAGAGTCTTTAAGTTATATTCAAAGGCTCCTGTAAAATCCCATAAATCGGATTCGAAACTCAAATTTCTACTTTTCCCTCTGTCTTCATACCAATCATCCCTACCTTCAATTTGTCCATACTGAGCACTTAATCTAAAAGTAAGGCGTTGTTGTGGCGTATAACGTGTAATTATTCCAAAACTTGGCTTCATTCCTTTTGTTTCAAAAGCTGTCTTAGCTAAATCACCTTTATAGTGGCTAAATCCCCCAATTAATCCAAAATCCAATGAGCTTGATTTAAACCATCGTTGAGCTTGTGAATTTTGAATCCCAATGCCCATGAATAGTATGCTTAAAATTACTTTAATTGTTACTTTTTTCATCATTTGACCTAAATATCCATAGAAGCTTTATACATCTATAGCTAACAAAGATAATATTCTAAACGAAAATGAACTTGGATTATTTTATAACTGTAGCCCTATAGATCATGCTTTTGTATAGAATTCCGTTTTTTCATAGGTATGATTTAGAATAACTCCTGTGCTTATCAAGTTAACTAAAATTTTAGACGCTCTCCATCTACTAATGTTGACCATTTTACTAAATTGCTTTAGTGTAATGCGTTCATTCAGCTCTAAATATTTTAATAATGCTTCCTCATTTTTACCATACGCTATGTAAGTTCCTTCTTGACTTGCTTGTCGTTTTAAGACATCTACAACAATCTTACTTGCCAATAAACTTTTATCTTTATTTCGAATATGAACCCACCATTTTCCATCTTCCCCTTTTGCTGAGTATGGCTTTTGATCGCCCTCGGGAACTACACATTCTATGATTGCCTTATCCCCAATAGTATGCTCAATTAATTCTAGCTCAATTTCTGGTTTGCAATAAAACGATGCCGCCAGATCCAACATATACTTCTCATCTTCACTACGAATCCCTGCAATAGTTCGGTTATCCCTTACCCCTACAAGCAAAACTCCACCCTTACGATTAGCAAAACTAACCATGGTCTTGGCAATTTTGTAAGCACTACTTATTTCTTGTTTATAGTCTAGTGTTTCTCCCTCACCATCAATAAGATATTTTTTAATGCGCTGATTCACAATAATTTAAAGCTCCTTCAATGATTGAAGTGCTTTTGTATATTCTAGTACTATTTCAACAATAATATCGGCTGCTGGTTTTATAGCATTGATATATCCACTTATTTGACCTATCTCCAACTCGCCGTATTCTAAATCTCCCTCGAACATGCCTTTTTTTGCTCGGGCTCGCCCCAAAAGTGATTTAAGTTCTTCAACACTTGCGCCATTTTTTTCAGCTTGCTCTACTTCTTCCCAAAATTTATTTTTCAAAAGTCTTACAGGAGTCAATTGCTTCAAGCTAAGTTTTGTATTGCCATCACCAGCTTCAAGTATGGCTTTCTTGAAATTAGGATGTGCAGAAGATTCTTCGGAGACAACAAATCGACTCCCGATTTGAACACCATCTGCACCTAGTGCTATTGCTGCAAGCATAGACCGTCCCGTACCAACTCCTCCTGCAGCAATAACTGGAATTTTGACAGCATTACAAATTTGAGGCACTAGCACCATCGTGGTAGTTTCCTCTCTTCCGTTGTGTCCCCCTGCCTCGAATCCCTCAGCCACAATAGCGTCTACCCCTGAGTCCTCTGCTTTTTTTGCAAATTTCTCATTACTAACCACATGAACGACCAAAATTCCTTCATTTTGAAGTGTTTTTGTCCATGTACTTGGATTTCCTGCAGAGGTAAATACAATGGGGACTCGCTCTTCAATTACGGTCGCTATGTGTTGATCAATATTGGGATACAACAAGGGAATATTCACAGCAAATGGACGATGTGTTGCACGTTTCACTTTTTGGATGTGCTCTCTGAGAACCTCTGGGTACATGCTACCTGCACCAATGATGCCAAGTCCACCAGCATTACTTACTGCACTAGCTAATTCCCACCCGCTGCACCATATCATACCTGCCTGAATGATTGGATATTGGATGCCAAAGAGGGTAGTGATACGATTTTGCATACAACGAATTTATGAAATAGTTTATTTACAAGGGAATGGAAAGTTAATACGTTTTCTGTTTAACTTCGTTTTATGAATTTTTCGTATTGGGAAAAAGAATATTTGATTCCTCCATCCGACTACCTTATTGTTGGAATGGGGCTTGTTGGTCTTCAAACAGCCATTAATCTCAAAGAAAAACACCCCAAAGCAAATGTTTCGGTTGTTGACAGACATGGTTGGGGACTAGGAGCTAGTACTCGAAATGCAGGATTTGGATGTTTTGCGAATGTATCTGAAATAATCGATGATTTAAAAAATGATACCGCTGAAAATGTATATCAAACTGTTGGTAAAAGATACCGAGGATTAAAACTACTCAGAGAAAAATATGGAGATAAAAACATGGATTACCAAACCAAAGGTAGCCAAGAGATATTTACTAAATTAAATAGCGAAGCACTCGCTCAAGGCATTGACAGTATTCGGGGAATTAATACCATTTTAGACCAAGAATTAGGCTTGGATCGAGTTTTTACATACACTAGTAAATCATCACTTCCAAACGTTATTGGTAGCATTCAAAATTCCTATGAGGGCCAATTAAATACGGGTAGATTATACCAAACTATTTATCATCACGCTCAAACTATGGGAATTCAACTATGGGGTGGTTTAGAAGTTAAAAGTTGGGATAGAACGCATTCATTTCATGTAAAAACTCAACATAATATTACGCTAAAAACAAAACACTTGATCCTTTGTACCAATGCATTTACACCATTGTTGGTTAATGAGAATATTAAACCCTGTAGGGGTCAAGTTATAGTTAGTGAACCCATTGATAATCTTCCCATAGAAGGACTATATCATTATGATAATGGCTACTACTATTGGCGAGATATCGATCACCGTATTTTATTGGGGGGAGCTCGAAATATTGATATTGATGGTGAAACTTCCTTTGCCTTAGAAACCAATGATAAGGTGGTTCGTGAATTAGAAAGATTTATGGAAGAGCAGATTGTTGGTCGACCTGTAAAAATAGATTACAAATGGAGTGGTATCATGGGGATGGGAAAATCACAACAAAAAAATCCCATTATAAAAGAGATTGAACCTCAGCTATTTATAGCGGCAAGATTAGGTGGAATGGGAGTTGCGCTAAGTGCAAGTGTCGCTGAGGACTTAGTCAACTTAATGTAAAAAAGCTACCCTTTTAGAATACTTCTAGCTATAACAATACGCTGTACTTCACTTGTCCCTTCATAGATTTGAGTGATTTTAGCATCTCGCATCATGCGTTCAACATGATATTCTTTCACAAAACCATACCCCCCATGAATTTGAACAGCCTCTGTGGTTACCCACATTGCTGTTTCTGAAGCATATAATTTAGCCATACTCGATGCTTGAGCATAATCTTCTCCAGCATCTTTAAGTGCTGCAGCTTTAAAACAAAATAATCGGGAAGCTTCTATCCGTGTGGCCATATCAGCTAATTTAAATTGAATGGCTTGATGGTTCATGATCTCAGTTCCAAAAGCTTTACGTTCTTTGGCATACTGAACGGAACGTTCATATGCACCACTCGCAATACCTAATGCCTGTGCTGCAATACCGATTCTACCCCCACTCAAAACCTGCATTGCAAACTTAAAACCAAAACCCTCTTCCCCCAAACGATTGGCTTTCGGTACTTTTACATCTTGGAACATGATAGAATGGGTATCGGAACCTCTTATCCCTAATTTATCTTCTTTTTTACCAACGACAAAACCATCCATATCCGAGGTGACTAAAAGGCAATTAATACCTTTATGTCCTTTTTCTACATCCGTTTGGGCCATTACTAAGAATGTACTCCCCGTTTTACCATTGGTTATCCAGTTTTTAGTACCATTCAATAGATAATAGTCCCCCATGTCAATTGCTGTCGTCTTTTGACTAGTTGCATCACTACCTGCTTCGGGCTCACTTAGACAAAAACCACCGTGAATTTGACCAGAGGCTAATGGCTTGAGAAACTTTTCCTTTTGTTCTTCGTTTCCATATTTTTCAATCCCCCAACATACAAGAGAATTATTGACACTCATAACCACGCTTGCACTAGCATCTACTTTGGATATTTCTTCCATAGCTAGTACATAGCTTATGGTATCCATTCCTCCTCCTCCCCATTGAGGATCAACCATCATACCAAGCATTCCTAATTCGCCCAATTTTTTTATTTGCTCAAAAGGAAATCGTTGCTCATTATCACGATCTATGACACCCGGCAATAATTCAGTCTCAGCAAAATCTCGTGCAGCTTGCTGAATCATTAAATGTTCTTCGGAAAGTTGAAAATTCATGCTACTTTTTTTGCAAATGTAAATCATCATACTCCTTTCTCTTCAATTTAGGACAAATGGAACGCTTGTTTAGAATGGAGTTAAAAAAGAAAAAAATAAAAGATAATATTTGCTTTTCATAAAATGACTGAAATCAGTCCAACATATCTCAAACGCGGGGACACTATTGGCATTGTATCTTCTGCCCGAAGTGTTACGATAGAAGAACTTAAACCAGCTATACTATGGTTAAAAGAAAATGGACTTCGAGTTGTACTAGGTAAGCACCTTTTTAATATTTATCATCAAATGGCAGGGACTGATTCAGACAAAATCAGCGATTTTCAAACCATGATTGATGATCCTTCTATTGATGCAATTTGGTGCGCTCGAGGTGGTTATGGAACAGTTAGAATTATTGATTCATTAGATTTTAAAGCATTTAAAAAACATAAAAAGTGGATATTAGGATACAGTGACATTACGGTATTGCACAACCACATTCACTCGCAATATGGTATAGCAACTATTCATTGTACAATGCCCATTAACATCAAAAATCCAGTAGATTCAAAAGAAAAAGTAAGTAACCAAAGCCTTCTGGATGCTCTTTGGGGTAAGGATTTACAGTACCAATTACCGTTACATTCGTTAAATAAATCTGGTGACACGAGCGGAATACTAGTAGGAGGTAATCTAAGTATATTGTACAGTTTGTGTGGTTCATCTTCTGATATTACTACCCATGGTAAAATTTTATTTATCGAAGATCTGGATGAGTATTTATATCATATCGATCGAATGATGATGAATCTAAAACGAACGGGAAAACTAGAAGGTTTAGCTGGGTTAATTGTAGGAGGAATGAGCGATATGAATGATAATATTACACCTTACGGTAAGCAGGCTGAACAAATCATACTAGAACATACACACACATACAATTACCCTATATATTTTGGATTTTCGGCAGGTCATATTCAACCAAATCTAGCCCTCAGATTGGGTCTTACCGCTCACATCCGTGATAATACATTATTTTTGCCCGCTTAAAATATGGCTATCTATCAAGCGAGTAAACAACTTACTAAGTTTATTATCAGTGGCATTTTGGCTGTTGGAGTAGATTTTGTAGTTTATTTTGGATTATCACAATACATGGGGACTAATGAGGCAAAAGCACTTAGTTTTTGTTCAGGTATGATTGTTACTTATAATTTAAACAAATACTGGACTTGGAGGCAAACAGATAAAAATAATAAACGACTAACCCTATTTGCCATTCTTTACTTAATTGCTCTGATTGTCAATGTGAGCACGAACAAACTACTATTAGAAGGTCTCCCCAACTACCTTTTACGCTTTTCTATAGAACAAGAAACACAAGCAGTTGTTCAATCCTACGCAATTGGTCTAGACAAGTTTTTTGCATTTTTCATAGCCACAGCAATTAGTGCTAGTCTAACTTTCATTGGCCAAAAATACTGGTTATTTAAAGAAAAAGACTAGTACTCAGGTCTATTCAGAATAGTCTCTGCTATAATGGCTGATTTCAAATCAAAATCATCATTACTTTCTTTCTCTAGAGCTTTCGCTAACATTATAGAATCTTCTCTAGGCTTTTCTGTTTTTTTTGAATTGAAGTCATTTGCTATTTCATCGGATTCAGGAACTTCAGTAAATGAGTCATTATCTTCATAGTGTGACGAAGGTTTCGGTTCATCTAATTCTATAGATGGGGTTTTAGAATTCTCATTTTCACCCATCAATTCTTGGAAAACGTCGTCAAATGATGGATAGACTGAAGGTGGGTTCTTTTTTTTATCTGATTTAGGGTTAGATTTAGGGATTTGTTGTGTTTTTTTGTTGGCAACGTAAGACCTATACATTAACAATAGAATAATAGGTAAAAATTTATACAAATTCTCAATCATACTCCTCAAAGGTAATGAAAAATAATCTGGTACTTGGTTTGGGTTCAAATCTTGGCAATCGAATGGCACATATATTACACGCTATTCAGTGTATCGAAAAAAATATGAATTCTGATGCCATTACAGCCCATATTTATGAAACACCTCCATGGGGAAATGAAAATCAGCCTCGTTTTCTAAATACTACAATTTCTATTGAAACGGATTATAATATCAAAGAATGCCTTACACATATTCTTCAAATTGAAAAGCAGATGGGTAGACAAAGAGGGAAACACTGGGGCCCACGAATTATTGACATTGATATTCTGTTTTATAATGACGTCATCTATGAAGATTCTGATTTGATTGTTCCACATAAATACCTTCATGAAAGAGCTTTTGTTTTAGCTCCATTGAATGATATTCTTCCTAATTTTATTCATCCCATTTTAAAACAACCCATTCAAGTTTTAAAACATCAAACTTCTGATAATCCTACATTATTTTCCAGAAATAAAAATATAATATGAATTTGCATTGTGTCGGAAATATAAGCTATTGGAGCCAGATGATACGTCAAGGAGAAAGAACCCTCTACATGAATCATACTTTTCAAAAACAAACATATCTATCTCAATTTGAAATACTAACGAGTACTGGTCGATTAAAGCTAAGTATTCCATCAAAAAAATCTACCCGTAAAGGATTATACTCAGATGTACACATAGATTATTCTTTTAATTGGCAAAAAGAAATGTGGCGTACTATACAAAATGCATATAGTAAATCACCCTTCTTTTTATTTTATGGTTATAAAATAGAAGCTGAACTAATGAAAAAGGAAACGGCATTAATTAATCTCAATTGGAGCTTGTTCCAAGCTATTGTTTCTTGCTTGAAGATTCCCAATGAATATCAATTAGATACCACTCAATTGGTATATTTTGACTCTATTATTCCTATTAAAAATGAATTATATCCTCAAGTATTTGACGATCGAATAGCATTTGAGTACGACTTGAGTATACTCGACCTATTATTTAACCTTGGGCCAGAAACACTTGATTATTTAGGTAGACTCTGAAAAAGCACCCATTTTACTAAATTTTTTGATTCGTGAACTTACCAATTTTTGTGGTTTTAATTCCTGTAACTCTTTGAGGCACTTTTTTAATTCTGATTTGAGTGTTTTACTCATAGCCTCAGGGTCATTGTGAGCTCCTCCAAAAGGTTCTGGTATAATTCCGTCTATTAGTTTGTTTTTTAACATTTGATCAGCAGTAAGGTTAAGTGCTTCTGCTGCTTTTTCTTTAAAATCCCAACTGTGCCACAAAATACTGGAACAACTTTCAGGAGAAATCACTGAATACCACGTATTCTCCATCATTAACACCCGATCACCAACTCCAATCCCCAACGCTCCACCACTGGCCCCTTCACCAATTACTACACAAATTATGGGCACTTTTAGGGTAGACATTACCATCAAGTTTTTTGCAATAGCTTCACCCTGACCACGTTCTTCTGCTTCTAGACCGGGATAAGCGCCAGGAGTGTCTATTAAGCATATAACGGGTAAATTAAATTTCTCCGCAGTTTGCATCAACCTCTTTGCTTTTCTGTATCCCTCTGGATTAGGCATTCCAAAGTTTCTATATTGTCTTTCTTTAGTGCTTCTACCTTTTTGCTGACCTATAATCATTACATTGATGTTGTCAATTTGAGCTAAACCACCCACCATGGCTTTATCATCTCCTACATTTCTATCGCCGTGTAATTCTATAAAATTTTTGGTAATGGCACAAATATAATCTAGGGTATAGGGTCTATCTGGATGACGTGAAATCTGAACTTTTTGCCAACCTGATAGGTTTTTGTAAAGTTCTTTTTTTTCAATGTTTATCTTTTTAATTAGTTGAGACACGGTATCGCTCATATCCACTTTCCCTTTGGCATGAGTTTGTTGCGCTTTTTCAAGCTGTTCGTACAACTCCTCTAATGGTTTTTCAAAATCTAATAAAACTGGCATTTTTTCGATATGATAGACAAATGTATAATTCTATGATGAATAGCGTCAAAAAATATTATATATAAATGATGATACGAAATAAAAATCTTAATTGTTAATATACAAAAAGCCCAACTCTAAAGAGTTGGGCTTTGCGGACTGGACGGGACTCGAACCCGCGACCCCCTGCGTGACAGGCAGGTATTCTAACCAGCTGAACTACCAATCCATTTTATAAGGTTGCAAATATAACACATCAGAAATATTACAAATACTTATTATATAATATTTTTTAGTCCAAGTTAACAACCTGATTATTTTGCAATTGATAGCAGTCATTCCCTTCTTTACAGATGGCAATACCTGATGTATCAAATAGGAGTTTATTCCCAAATTTACTAACCCAACCGATTTGTTTTGCTGGGTTACCTACCATCAATGCAAAAGCAGGTACTTTTTGAGTTACTACGGCACCTGCCCCAATAAAACAATAAGACCCTAAATCATTTCCACAAACAATTGTGGCATTGGCTCCAATAGTTGCTCCTTTACCTACTTTAGTTTTTAAATACTGATCTTTTCTAACCACAGCACTTCTTGGATTAATCACATTTGTAAAAACCATACTTGGACCTAAAAAAACATCATCTTCACATGTTACGCCAGTGTAAATACTAACATTGTTTTGAACTTTCACATTATCTCCTAAAACAACATCTGGACTAATCACTACATTTTGACCAATGTTACAATTTCGTCCTAAAGTACTATTCATCATGATGTGGGAAAAATGCCATATTTTGGTTCCTTCTCCAATAGAAGCTCCTTCGTCTACATACGAAGATTCGTGGACAAAATATTTTTTCATTTTAAAATTCTCTTGGGTGAGCGTATTTGTATAAATCCTCTTTGGGTAATTGTTTGAAATAGTCATAGGTCAACTTTAAGCCTGCTGCCCTATCGACAGTTGGTTTCCAATCTAATATAGCATCCGCTTTTTTTATATCTGGTTTTCGTTGCTTAGGATCATCTTTGGGTAAATCTTTAAAAATAATCTTTTGATCCGTCCCAGTTAAAGCTATTATTTCTTTTGCAAAATCTAAAATGCTTATTTCATCTGGATTGCCAATATTGACTGGATAAACATAATCACTATGCAACAGTCGATAAATCCCTTCTACTAAATCGGATACATAACAAAAGCTTCTAGTTTGACTTCCATCACCAAAAATAGTAATATCTTCACCTCGAAGGGCTTGCCCAATAAATGCGGGCAAAGCTCTGCCGTCATTTAATCGCATGCGTGGTCCATATGTGTTAAAAATTCGAATAATCCTAGTTTCTACTTGATGATAAGTATGATAAGCCATGGTCATGGCTTCTTGAAATCTTTTGGCTTCGTCATAAACACCCCTCGGACCAACAGGGTTTACATTACCCCAATACTCTTCAGGCTGAGGGTGTACTGAAGGATCCCCATATACTTCACTAGTCGATGCAATTAACATACGAGCTCCCTTCGCCAGTGCTAGCCCCAGACAATTGTGGGTGCCAAGACTACCTACTTTTAGGGTTGGAATGGGTATTTTAAGATAATCAATTGGACTTGCAGGAGAAGCAAAATGAAGAATATAGTCTAATTTTCCTGGAACATGAATATACTTAGATACATCATGGTGATAAAATTCAAAATTTTCAAGAGGCATTAGATGTTCAATATTTTTCATATCACCGGTAATGAGGTTATCCATGGCGATGACAGCGTATCCTTCTTTAATAAAACGATCGCATAAATGAGAACCTAAAAATCCGGCACCTCCTGTTATTAAAATTCTTTTCATACTTTAAACTGACCCAATGCAATGATACTCATATCCCAAATCTCTCATTTCCTTTTTGTCATAGATATTGCGCCCATCAAATATTAATTTTCGTTTAAGCAGATTGGATATTCTGTTAAAATCAGGCACTCTAAATTCTGCCCATTCTGTTACAATTAATAAAGCGTCTGATTGGTCTATAGCTTTGTAAGGCCCATCGACGTAGGTGATCTTGTCTCCTAAAATTCGTTGTGTTTCGTGTGAGGCAACAGGATCATATGCAACTATCTTACCCCCTGCATTCAAGATTTTATCAATCAATACAAGCGAAGGTGCTTCTCTCATGTCATCCGTATTGGGCTTAAATGAAAGCCCCCACATACCAAAGGTTTTACCAGATAAATCTTGACCTAAGGACTGGGTTAATTTATTATATAGTACTGATTTTTGATCGTCGTTCACATCTTCTACCGATTCTAAAATTCGCATTTGGTAGTCATTCTCTCGGGCAGTTTTTATCAACGCTTTTACATCTTTTGGGAAACAACTACCTCCATAACCAATTCCGGCATACAAAAAACGACTTCCAATTCGTGGGTCACTGCCGATACCTTTTCGAACAGCATTCACATCTGCTCCCATGATCTCACATAGGTTAGCAATATCGTTCATGAAACTTATTCGGGTAGCTAACATAGCATTAGCTGCATACTTAGTCATTTCGGCTGAAGGTATATCCATAAACACAAGTGGATGACCATTCACAATAAATGGTTTATAGAGTTTAGTCATAATGGCTTGCGCTTTTTCGCTATCTACCCCAACAACTATTCGATCAGGTTTCATGAAATCGTCGATTGCTGCTCCTTCTTTTAAAAATTCAGGGTTACTTGCAATATCAAAATGGATCGATGCACCCCTCTGATCTAATTCATCTTGAACAGCTGCTCTTACCTTTTCTGCTGTTCCAACAGGAACCGTACTTTTAGTAACAACTACGCCATAACTATTCATATGCCGACCAATTTCTCGGGCGACAGCTAATACATATTTTAGATCAGCACTTCCATCTTCATCGGGAGGTGTTCCTACTGCAATAAATGCGACATCCGCATCTTTGATTCCCTCTTCAAGTGATGTACTGAAATTCAGTTTACCTTTAGAATGGTTTTTAACAACCATGGCTTCCAGACCTGGTTCATATATGGGCATCACCCCCTGCTTGAGTCCTTCAATCTTATTGGAGTCAATGTCTATGCATGTGACATCTATCCCAACTTCTGCAAGACATGTACCTGTAACTAACCCAACATATCCCGTACCAACAACTGCTATTTTCATTTCAATTTATTTTTTTATTGACCGCAAAGATATTCATTGATTTAACTTTATAAAAAGCTAAAAACACCCCAATGAATTTTCAGTTCCCACTTTATTACTATTCCTTTGCATTGCAATGCGATTTTGGATAATTACCCTTTTCTTTTGTCTTCCCTCAATTTCCTTTGCTCAATCTGAGGTAAAAACCTCGCAAGCATTTTTATTTACTCCGCATATTTCAAGACACTGGGTTGGAGGTGATTTAGACAAACGTTTTTATGATTTTAATGCTATCGGTATGGATATTGCCTACAAATTCAAATCCAACCTAATCATGGGAGTAGACTACGATTGGTTTTATGGACAATCTGTAAAGGATGAAGGTATTTTTAGCCAAATCGATGGAAACTCTGGTTTAATCATCGATAAAAATGGCGATTTTTCTGTTATTAACCTAAATATTAAAGGATTTACAAGCAACTTCTACATGGGCTATTTGATTAACATGCCTAAAATTCATTCAAATTCAGGACTATTAGTATCCATGGGGGCTGGATTTATGCAGCATAAAATTGACCTATTTTCCTCCCAAATCACTATTCCTCAATTAAATGGAGAATACGAAAAGGGATACGATAAGCTGACCTATGGATTTGCAACAAAACAATATATTGGATATCAACATTTAGTGAATCATAATAGATACCACTATAGAATTGGCTTGGTCTTCAATCAAGGATTTACTGAAGGACAAAGAACGTGGGATTTTAATGCCAACACCTCTGGCAAAGATAAACGATTTGATACGAGTGTAGCTCTTCAATTAGGTTTGATTGTTCCTATTTATACCAAAAAAGCAGAAGATGAAGAATTCTTTTATTACTAGTAAAATATGTATATAATCTTGTATAATATCTCTACTTCGTTTATCGCATTTTTACTTCCTTTTGTAGGTCTCTTCTCTCCAAAAGTTAAACAATTTATTTCTGCAAGAGCTAAAATAAATATCCCCACAAAAGGAGACGTTATATATTGGATTCATTGTGCCTCGCTAGGAGAATATGAAATGGGCCTCCCTTTGATTCATGAGTTATTAAAATCGCATTCGTTAAATGATGTTATAATTACCTTCTTCAGTCCGAGTGGGTATGAGCAAGTAAAAAATGGACCATATGCCTCACGTGTGATGTATCTTCCCATAGATACTCCAAAAAATGTAAATGAATTTTACACCAATTATAACCCCGCAAAAGCTCTTTTCATACGATATGACTTGTGGTACAACTTTATACGATTTGGGATGAAGAAAGGCACTCAATTTTATTTAGTTAATGGACGTTTCCAACCCAATCATTTCATTTTTGGATTATTTGGTAAATCCTATCTTAAATTAGTTGGTAAATTTGAACACCTCTTTACCTCAGATAAAACCAGTTGTGAGCTTCTAAAGAAAATCAATAAAAACTGTGTATTTGTTGGAGATACGCGCTACGATCGGGTAACAGACATATCAAAAACAGCCAAAGAATACCCTAATATTGATCGTTTCAAGGGAGTAAGAAAATTACTCATTGTTGGTTCATCATGGGAAAAAGAAGAAGCCTTGACAAAAAAACTACTGGATACTAACCCGAATAATCTAGCTGTTATCATTGCTCCACACGACATTCAACGTACCGATCAAATCCTCGAAATCTTCAAGTCTTATTCTCCCAAACGCTATACCCATAGTGATTTTGATGAAAAAACATCAGTGATCGTTTTAGACACCATTGGTATGCTATCTAGTTTGTATCGCTATGCTGATTTCAGTTTGATTGGCGGTGGATTTCACGGTGCTTTACATAATATCATTGAACCTGCAGTCTGGGGTTCTCACATCAGTTTTGGTCCAGAAATTCAAAAATTCGCGGAAGCTCATGATGCTATTGAACATGGTTTTGGTTTCGCCATAACACACGAAGATCGTTGGATTCAAATGATAAACGATCTCATTCAAGACACTCAAAAACTCCTTGAAGTTAAGGGAAAATCAAGAAAATTTGTGGCTAATCAACGACAAGCTACGCGGAAAATTACTGGCTACATTTTGACAAAAAACTGACAATGTAAGGTAATTTTAACTATTGAATTAGCCTTCTATTTGCGGTTCACATCTTCTAGCTGTAATAAATGAAAACTAAAAAACTGTTTATTTCTTTTATCATCTTAGGTTTAACCATCACAAGCCTATCAGCGAACGCTCAAAATCTTTCTCAAACTGTTCGCGGAAACATCTTTGATGAAAACACACGAAGACCCCTTGTTGGGGCAATTGTAGAAGCTCAGTCAGGTGAATTAAAATTCGGAGCTATTTCGGATGAAAATGGCGACTTCAGACTAAACGATTTACCCATTGGTCTGTACCGAATAACATTTTAATTGAAGATTATTTCAAACTTACCGAAACCACAACCCCTTCTTTAGTAACCTGAGTAATACCATGTTTGGCTAATCCTTTGAGGGTTTTGTCCCATTGCTTGTTGCTGAGTTCTATTCGACTTTTCAGATCACTTATTTCAAGTGTTCCATTCTCAGAAAGAATCGTCTTAACCGCTTGTTCATTGTCTGTAAGTTTTACCGAATCTACTTTTTTCTCTGGTCTCATCTGAGGGAAAAATAATACTTCCTGGATGCTTGAATTGTTGGTTAGTAACATCACTAATCGATCGATTCCAATACCGATACCTGCTGTTGGTGGCATCCCATATTCCAAAGCCGTCAGAAAATCTTCATCAATAAACATGGCTTCATCATCTCCTCGTTCCATGAGTTTCACTTGCTCCTCGAAACGTTCCCTTTGATCGATAGGATCATTGAGCTCACTGTAACAATTGGCAATTTCTTTTCCATTGACTATTAGTTCAAATCGCTCGGTTAAGTTTGGATTATCGCGGTGTTTTTTAGTCAACGGTGACATACTAACCGGATAATCCATAATAAATGTGGGTTGGATAAGCAGATGTTCTACCTTCTCTCCAAATATTTCGTCAATCAATTTCCCAGATCCCATACTTTCCTCTACTTCAACCCCCATTTCTTTCGCAGTTTTAAAGAGCTCTTCTTCAGTCATTTGACTGATATCTATTCCCGTATATTTTTCGATAGCTCCAAATATGGTTAGCCGTTCGAATGGTTTACCAAAATCAATGGTATGCTCTCCAAAAACTACTTGAGAGGTACCATTCACATCTTGGGCAATCTGCTTAAACATAGCCTCGGTTGTGTCCATCATCCATTTGTAGTCTTTGTAGGCAACATACAATTCCATTTGACTGAATTCTGGATTATGAGTACGATCCATTCCCTCATTTCTAAAATCTTTGGCAAATTCATACACGCCTTCAAATCCTCCTACAATTAGACGTTTTAAATATAATTCATTGGCAATTCTAAGATATAGTGGAATATCCAAAGCATTGTGATGCGTAATAAATGGTCGAGCTGCAGCCCCACCTGGTATGGCTTGCAGAATGGGAGTCTCCACCTCCATATACCCTTTGGCATTGAGGAAATTTCGCATACTTGATACCGCTTTAGTTCGTTTGATGAATGTTTCACGAACATGTGGATTGACTATCAAGTCTACATATCTTTTTCTGTATCGTTGCTCAGGATCCGTAAAGGCATCATACACTTTTCCATCTACCTCCTTGGGCATAGGAAGCGGATTAAGTGACTTACTCAATACCGTCATCGTTTTAACATGAATGGATAATTCGCCGGTTTGGGTTCGAAATACAAACCCATTGACTCCAATAATATCTCCAATATCTAAAATTTTCTTAAAGACTTCATTATACAGTGTTTTATCCTCCCCAGTACAAAGTTCGTCCCTATTAAAATAGGCCTGTATGGTCCCTTGCTCGTCTTGCAGTTCAGCAAAACTAGCTTTCCCCATGATTCGTCTTCGCATCATCCTCCCCGCAAAAGATATTTCTTGAAATTTGCTTGGATTTTCGTCAAATTCTTCCATGATTTCTGTACTAGAAAAATCTTTAGCATACACATCTGCCGGATAGGGATTTATCCCTAGAGATTTAAGTTTATCTAATGCTTGTCTTCGCTGAATCTGTTGTTCGTTTAGCTCCATTGTTGATTAAAAAGTTTACAAATATAATTTTACACTACTCAGAATTAGGTCATTTATTCAAAAATGGACTAACTATTTGTAACGGATTACTGTTCAAATCAACGGATGAAGTGTATTTTTGTTAATCGATGCATCGATTTATTGGATTCTTTGTGATTTTAGTTGTTTTTCAACATCTTTTTGCTCAGCAAAAAGTAGAAGCAAATCCTGAACCAACGTTGCCCTATTATGAATTTATCGCCAATCGTGGACAATGGCACCCCTTAGCTTTATATCGTGCTGAAATTCCCTACGGAAACTTGTATTTAGAAAGCCAAGGCATTACCTATGATTTGATTTCTCCTGAGGACTACCACGCTATCCATCAATGGAAACATGATCATCCCGGTATGGTCAATACCATGGTTCCCCGAAAACAAGCCTTAAAAATGTATTTTTTGGGGCTTAAACATGTACCTCAAACGTATGCCTCACAAATTCAATCGCATTATTACAACTACTTTTTAGGTGACCAACCTCATCAATGGGTGAGTAACATTCATCCAGCAGGACAAGTCAACTATAGAAATGTATATCCTGGGGTAGATTTTGAAATTGATGGGCAAGATGAGCTCAAGTATGAATGGATTATTCACCAACCTACTACAGAAAAAATCAACCAAATACAAATACAGATTCAAGGGGCAGACTCGCTCGCTATCCACGACAATAGACTTCATATTTATACATCCGTAGGAATATTGTACGATGATCTACCTTACAGTTATCAAATCATAAACGGTGAACTAGTAGAAGTAAACGCTGCCTACGTTTTACAACGTGACATCGTGAGTTATGCCATCACATCTGAGTTAGACCCCAATTATCCTTTAATTATTGACCCCAAGTTGATTTTTTCTACCTACTCCGGATCAAAGGGCGATAATTTTGGATTTACGGCTACCTATGACAGCCATGGGAATTTATACGCCGGAGGTATCGTTGACGCATCTGTTCAGCCCTATCCTGTTACTCCAGGCGCATATGACACCAGTTTTAACCAAGGACTAGGATCGGAACCAGCTAACCTAGCATGTGATATTAGTATATCTAAATACGATAGTGCAGGTTCAAAATTATTATGGGCTACTTATCTCGGTGGTGATGCCGATGAATATCCACATAGCCTCGTTGTTGATCGTAATGACGATTTGATAATCCTTGGAACAACGTTTTCTAATAAATTCCCTCACACCAAAGATTGTGTTGATTCAACTCATGCGGGAGGTACCGATATTATTGTATCAAAACTAAGTGAGGATGGCACACAACTTTTAGCCTCCACGTTTATTGGAGGTCCTTCCAATGATGGATTAAACCAAAATAGTAACTTGAAATATAATTACTCCGATGATTTTAGGGGGGATGTTATAACCGATGATAATGGACACATATTTGTGGCAACTACGACGTTATCCAACGGAATTGTTACAAAAAATGCTACCCAAACCTCCAAACTTTCGGCCTACGATGGACTTATTTTTGAACTTTCACCTGATGCGAAAGAATTGCATTGGCTAACTTATTTTGGAGGCAATGGTTCTGACGCATTGTACAGTATTAAATTGGATAAGTTGGATAACATATATGTCGGAGGCGGAACAACCAGTAACAATCTTCCCACGCTAGATACCAGTTTTTTACCTCAGTTTCAAGGTAACACAGACGGGATTATCGCAATTTTCAATAAAAAAGACAAATCCTTGAAACGGGCCACTTATTGGGGAACTAGTGCCTATGATCAAATTTATTTCATCGGATTGGATGCCGATCACCGCATTTATGCTACGGGACAAACCGAAGGTCAGATTACCAAAACTTCAAATACCTACGGTGAAAATAATAAAGGACAGTTCATTATAAGAATAGACTCTGCTCTAAAACAAGTAGACTTGGTGAGTTCTTTTGGTAATACTTTAAATCAACCCAATTTGGTTCCTAGTGCATTCTTAGTAGATGTGTGTAATCATATTTATTTTTCGGGATGGGGCTCTAATGTTGATCCATTTAATCACCCCGGGAGCACGAACAATATGGATGTGTCGGCAGATGCTGATCAACTCACTACAGACAATAATGATTTTTATATTCTGGTGCTGGGCGAAAATGCTGAAACACTTTTATACGCAACCTATTTTGGAGGCAATGTAACTGGAGACCATGTAGACGGGGGAACCAGTAGATTTGATAAAAAAGGAGTCATATATCAAAGTGTATGTAGCAGTTGTCCCCCTTCAACAGACGGGCAAACTTCTCAAGTAAGTGATTTCCCTACTACACCAGGAAGTGCTTTTGAGCTTAATCAAAGTGTGCGTTGCAGCAATGCCTCATTTAAAATAGATCTTCAAATTAAAACTGCCGTAATAGCCGATTTTACGGTCTTCCCACCCATTGGATGTACCCCTCTTGAGGTTAAATTTACCAATAAAAGTATTTTAGGTGACTCCCTTATATGGGATTTTGGCGATGGTCAATCATCCAATGATCTTAACCCAACACACCAGTACATCAACCCGGGAGAATATACCATCACTCTAACTGTCATTGATAATAATTCCTGTAATATTTCTTCCATCTATCAACAAAAGGTTAAAGTAATTGATCAATCCAATGCCCATTTTGATGTTACTTTCGATGGTTGTGATAACGAATTAAGTATCAACAATCTCACAACCAAAGGTTACGAATATTACTGGACGTTTGGAAATGGGGATACCTCCATCGAACAACATCCAGATTACACCTATTCTGAGGCAGGAGATTATACGATTGGACTTATCGTCAACAAAGGATCATTGTGTGAAAGCTCTATCCAAAAACAAATCTCTATTTCGGAAGAGATTTTCCCAGAATTGAAATTATACAACATATTTACACCCAATAATGATGGGCTCAATGATTGTTTTCAAATGGATGGTAAATTACTGGAATGTCAGTTTTATAAACTTCAAATTTTTAATCGATGGGGTGAAGAAGTTTTCAAGACGAATAATCCTCAAGAATGTTGGAATGGAGGAGTTTATAATACCTATAAAATACTCCCAGAAGGAACCTATTATTATTTATTATGGTACGGGAAAAACAGTGATCCTATCTCTGGAATCGTAGATCTTGTAATGTAAATATCTCCATGCGAAGTATAAATAAACAACAACTGATAGGATGGCTTCTTTGCCTTCCTTTGATTGGAAAAAGTCAGGAAATTGTAACACTAAGTGTGCAGGCTAACGAGCCATCCGTTGTTTTTTCTCCGCTTCACAATCATCAAATTATAGCAGCATCCAACATCAATAGCATCTATTTTTTGGATACCGCTACGCAGCAATACCAAAGCATCCAAGCTCAATCTAAATATGGGGTATATGGTGATCCTGTATTGCATAATACCGGCGATAAATTATACTATGCTCATCTCTCTAAAACCCCAAAAAAAGGGTATGGTGATTGGTTTGATCGAATTGTAATACAAGAAATATATGCGTTGAATCCTTGGCTAGAAACCTCCTATGGAGTAGGGTATAACCCACCCAAGATGCAAGACAAACCTTGGCTGAGTTCAGATAATCATTCCAAAAACTTCCATGGCAATCTTTATGTAACTTGGACCGAGTTCGACCACTATGAGAGTAGTAACAAAGATGATTTTAGTCGTATTCGATTTTCTAAATTAACCCCTCAATCTGACACATTTTCTGAAGCAATCACCATCTCGGATACGGTAGGTGATTGCTTGGATGGTGACCATACCCTCGAAGGAGTAACCACGGCTGTAGGTCCTCAAGGCGAAATTTATGCCGCTTGGGCTGGGCACGAAAAAATATGGTTTGATAAGAGTATGGATGGTGGTAAAACATGGGGTAAAGATCAAGCTATTGCTCGTCAATCTGAGGGTTGGGATATGGAAATGCCTAACATCATGCGTGCCAATGGTATGCCCTTTTTGGTTTGTGATACCGCTCGAAACACCCTGTATATCACCTGGGCAGATGAGGAAAATAATAATGCCAATATATGGTTAATGCATTCCAAAGATGGAGGCAATTCGTGGAGTTCTAAAATCAAAGTGAGTGCTGAAACAGGGCATCAGTATTTTCCGAATATTGCCATAGATCAAAAATACGGGGATGTCTATATTGCATACTACGATCAACAGTTTTCCTCCAAAAGTTTCTTCTATGATATAGGGCTAAACCGAATCAATATTGAGAACCCCAAACGAAATTTCTATCATCGTATAACTCCACAATCTATCCCTCTGCCTGGTCATCAAATCTTCTACGGTGACTATCTTGACCTAGACGTAACCCCAGATTCTATCGCGATTGTATTTACCAGTTATGATCTCCACCAAACATCCGTAAAATTATATAGCACTTCCTTAAATCAAATAAAAACAGCTTTGTCAAACACTCCATTTAATTATGCTGTAATTCCTATAAATAAAGCACTACTACTGGTGGTTAATATTCAAAAATCATGTACACTTTCTTATGAATATACCTACAGAAAATGGCTACTATACAGAAAGTTTAGAGGACAACGGATTTTTACTGAAAAAGATGTAAATCAAGATTTTATCATTGATAAAATTCCATTCCGTTCATACAAACACCTGAAGTACACCTTCCAAGAAGTAAATTAGTGAACCACTATTCGGCTCATATTAACCCATTTATTGGTGCGCAATATTTTGATATACAGATTCTTATGGTTTTAAAGCAGGTTTTCTGAATACAGAAAGTGAAGATATCACTTCCCAACTATAATTCTTTGACAATTCCCACAAATCCACTTAATTTGCATTCCTTTTTTAATTACACAATTTATGTCAGATAAATACAACCCAGAAGAACAAAGTGTTTTACAAAAAATACAAAACCAAACAGGATGCTTGCTTTTAGTAATCGGTGTAGCGATGTTAGCATTTGTTCTGACTGATTTGATCAGTTCTGGATCGAGCATTTTTGGATCGGACGAAAATGCTGTTGGAGAAATAGCCAACGAAAAGGTATCGTATGAGGAGTTCAATGCTACCTTTGAAAATCTCAAAAACCAACTAATTGCGAATAACCCCGGAATTGTAATTGATGAGAATATAGCCAAACAATACCAAAATCAAGCTTGGAACATGGTTGTTGAATCTCGTGTTATTGAACCACAGTATGAAGAGTTGGGAATATCTGTAAGCCCGGCTGAGCTTGAAGATCTCACCATTGGAGACAATACTCATCCTCAAATACAACAATCTTTTCAGGACCCCGAAACCAAACAATTTGATAAACAACGTCTGACACGTTTCTTAAAAGAAGATATCAATACCAATCCGGATGCACTAAAAAGTTGGAATGAATTTCAGGACCAATTTACCCGTGGCCTAATTGCTCAGAAATATAATCAAATGATTGGTAGTTCTGTGTATTTTACCGACCTCGAATCTAAATATAATGATGAGGAAAATGAAAAATCAAGAAGTATTACGGTAGTTAGTTTGCCTTTCAATGAATACGAAGATTCTACACTAAAAGTATCGGACGAAGAAATATTGGCCTACATCAAAAAATCACCAAAAAAATATGAAGAAAAAGCGAGTAGAGACATCGAATTTATTCGATTAAACGTTACTCCTTCAAAAGAAGATTCTTCAGATATGATGCTCCAAATGGTCGAGATTGCGGGTAAGTTCAAAGAATCTACCGATGATTCCGTATTTGTAAGTATCATGAATAGTGAAATACCATACTCTGATGTGTATCAACAAAGAGGTTCATTTTCTCCGTCTATCGAGGATGCTATTTTCTCAGCCAGTGTAGGCGATGTTCTGGGTCCATTCCAAAACAACGGAACATATAGCGTGTTAAAATTAACCGATATCGGTACTGATAGTTTATATTCTGTTAGAGGGAGTCATATTTTATTCAATGTGATTGGGGAAGATACTGCACAAGCAGAACAAGATGCTCAAGAACTAATTGCCCAGATAAATAATGGTGAAACTACCTTTGAAGCAGAAGCGGATAAGAGAAACTACGATGCTACACGTGGTAAGGGAGGGGACATGAGCTGGATACGAAAAGATAATACGGTCTATCCTAAATCTCTTGTAGATCATTTGTTTTCAGCCAGTGTAAATTCACTCCATGTCGTTCGCACAAATAAAGGGGTGTACATTGCTAAAGCAACCGAAGTTCCGAACAATAAAACCGTTCAAATTGCTCAAATCGATCAAACCATATTTCCAAGTACCAAAACAGATGGAGAGTACTATCGTATTGCGGGTAATTTTATAGCTAAAGTGACCGCAAATCAACCATTTGAAGAGGTAGCTGAAGAATTGGGATTAACTAAACGTGTAGCCTATAAAGTAAATGAAGAATTTTTAAATATTCCCGGTGTAGAAAACCCCAATTCCATTGCTAAATGGCTATTCTCTAACGAAACTAAAGAAAATGATATTTCGGAAATCATTGAAATTGATGGCAGTTATTACATTGCTCAAGCCACAAAAATAAGACAGGAAGGACTTGCAGAGGTTGATGACATAAGACCTGAAGTAGAGACTATATTACTTAACATGAAAAAAGCCGATATTCTGGCTCCTAGAATGGAAAAAGCTTTAATCAAAGCGAAAGATGCTGACGCCTTAGCCAATGCTCTCAAGACCGAAGCAATTGTTGTACCAGCAGCCACTTTCAATAATGCTAATCTCCCCAATATTGGTGAAGATAAAATCATTGTTGGTACTATTTTTGGATTAAAAACAGGTGCTACTTCAAAAGTTATTAAAGGTGAAAATGCTGTTGCTGTTGTATATATAAATAATGAAAACGAATTTAAACCTCAAGCTAACTTAGATCAAAAAAATCAAATGATGGACCAATTGAAACAAAATTTCCAACAAAAAACCAGACGTTCGCTAGAAGAAAAAGCAGAAATATCTGACTGGAGATACCGTTTCTACAACTAAATTGATACGAGATTTTCAGCATATAACATACACAAAGGTGGGGATAGGTCCCCACCTTTGTTTTTTACATGGATTTTGTGAAGATTCTACCCTCTGGAAATCATCCCTACAACACCTTCAAAAGACCTATACTTGCTTAACCATCGATCTCCCTGGATTTGGGAAAAGCACCTCCGCATCTTTTACCTCCATCACAGACATTTCTCGCCAAATACATGAAATTATCCTGCACGAAAAGATAGGGGAGCACCTACTTTTGGGTCATTCACTGGGAGGCTATGTAGCGGTAGACTATGCCGCTCACTATCCTGAATATTTATCTGGTCTGGGACTGATTCATTCTACTGCTGCCGAAGATGCAGCAGAAAAAAAAGCAAACCGTAAAAAAACAATACACTTTATCCAACGTCATGGAACTGTTGAATTCTTTCAGCTTTTCATCAAAACATTGGTCGCAGAGCATCATTCGAATTGCCTCACTCCTGCACTTATCCATACCATCCAAAATACCCCGACCACAAGCATTATTCAAGGCCTACAAGCCATGCTTCATCGGAAAGATCATCGAGACACCCTTGCTTCGCTATCCATTCCCATCCTTTTTTTAATGGGAGAATACGATATCCATTATGATATGCATGACATCTTTGAACAAGCCTCCCTTTGTGATATTGCTCAAATACAAATGATTGACCATGTAGGTCATTTGTCTATGGTCGAAAATGAAAAAGCCTATCTATCGGTTCTCCAGCAATTTTTAGATTTTACCCATACCCTTCACTAGCCTTATTGATGTGTTTCACACATTTATGATGAAAATCATAGCCAAATATGATAAAAATCATATCTAATCGTTTTTAAAAATAAAACTAGGCACCTAGTTTTGTTTTTTGAATTATGAAAACAATCTATTTTTATCACATTTCACGTATACTTTTCACTTAATTCCTATGAAAAAACACCAACTCCTTTTTTATTGGATGGGACTATTATCCATCACCGTAGCGGCACAAGAGCCCGTATTTCACATGACCTACAACCTCACCGAAGAACACGAATATTGGGTTCCGAAAGAAATCAAAGAAGCGATGACGGTAAGAGATGAAATTGCCCTCATGGGTAAATTGGAAGAACAGACCATATAAGAAGTCAATTATGCCGATGGAAACTTCCAAAAAGACATCTTCATTTCCTACCCACACGGCACTTATGAGGTATGGCAAGAATGGCCCGACCACATTAGAGTTACCCCGAATAGCATCATTAACTCACTCAATCAAAAAGTCCTTTCCGAAACCACCATCGATTATACCATAATCCCTCCCGAGGAATACCTATCCAATTATAAAACGACCAACCCCTTTCAACTGCCCCTTAGCTCAGAAGAGGTGCAATCTCTGGAAGAAGAGGGATATACCGTATCCAAATGATATCCAACTGGAAATCGCCAACGATACCAGTTCCCATTACTACAACCTAGAGACCTTGTACGAAGAACACGTCATCTACAAAGAAGGCAAAACGGTAAAATACGAAGCCCACACCTACACCCCAGGTGATTATGGACAGTGGTTTCCGCTCATGAGTACCGAACGAGCTATAGTGGAGTATGACTCCAATTGCATTGAAAAAGTTCGCACCCAACACTACCGTAATTTCAATCGCTATTTCCAAGATCCTACATTAGCACCAGAAACTGGCGAGATTCAACCCATCCCTGAGATAGCAGGCGAGTACCTTCCGCCCATGAGCATCGATCGGGTATCCCCTACCGAGGGATTGCGCATTATATCCGAACATTCCACTCCAGTTCATTTTGTCATTTATACCATGCGAGGCACTCCTGTACGTGCATTCGCCATTCATCCGGGCACCAATACCATCAACACCCAAGAGCTGGATTTTGGAATGTACATCCTCCAATCGCAAAATGAAGAAACCGCCCAACATTCACCGTTGACCCCACCACCGGATGCGTCTATACCTGCGGAGAAAATCGATTTACGTGTTTTCAATTTGTCGAATAACCGCAGCATGAATCAGAAAGTACATATAAAGTATATAATACGACAGATATTACACCACCATCGATAGATTACAAAGAGCAATTTTCATCCATAGCTAACGTTTCATTCGGTTTGGGTTACAAGTTACGATAACAGAATTCGAACGAGGAAGTACCGCTATATCGTGTAGATAATTCATCATGTAGATAATTAAATATCATTATCTGCCCATACTTTCGTTGATTTGTTACCATTCATGAAAAAAATTGCAGCTATCTTCCTTTGGATTCTTTTGTCCTCCACGACCTTCAACAGTTATGCTCAAAAAAGAACTGAACTCCTCATCCAGGCCAATACCGCAACCTTAGAACGAAAATTTGATAAAGCCATCGATCTCTACGGACAATACATTGCCCTCAATCCCAATGATTTTAGAGGATATTTTAATCGAGGTACCACCGCCTTCAACGCTATTAAATACCCATTGGCTATTGCTGACTTTACAAAAACAATAGATCTGAATCCAATTTTCATGGAGGCCTATTATTTTAGAGGACAAGCATTTTTCCACACCAAAAACTATGACAAAGCTATCGCTGACTTCACCCAAGGATTGGAAAAAAAACCCAACAATCCGGCCTTTCTCAAATTGAGGGCAGAATCCTATGCCGCTAAAGACAAAAATGATGCCGCTCTAACCGATCTCAATACAGCCATTCACTATGAAAAACTATCGGGAGATTTGTATAAACGCAGAGCAGAACTCAAAGTGAAGCTCAATGATATAGATGGTGGAATCAAAGACTACAGTGCCGTTGAAAAGCTCATTCCTACCTATAAAATGGTTCACTTTATCAAAGGAAAATTATACCTGGAACTCAACGAAATTGCATTTGCATGCGATTCGTTTGAAGAGGCACTCAAACACAATATTGTTGTTGCTGATCAACTATATGCGAAATATTGTACCCAACCATAATTGCTAATTTTAGGCTAATCCCTTACCTTTGAAAAGTATGATTAATCTGCGATTTTCAAGACTTCCAAAGCATCGTAAATTTAAATACATCCCCATGTATTATGATGAACAAAAGGAAGATCTGCATGCCCGTGTGCAAGATGCTAAACGATCGATGGGAGAATCCATGAATTCTGATAATATAACCAAACAAAACATCCGAAAATTATATCAATCTAAACAACACATTCAACGATACGGAAGTCCATCACAAAGAAACTATAGAATACGCCTAGGCATCATATTGATTATACTCTCGACGATTGCTTACAAACTAATTTATTCCAATGCGCTAGAATTTATCCTTCAAGCATTTACCCGTTAATCTGATATAATGACAGGCATTATACAACTTTTACCTGATAAAACGGCGAATCAAATTGCCGCTGGAGAAGTTGTTCAACGACCAGCATCGGTAGTTAAAGAACTGCTCGAAAATGCCGTTGATGCAGGAGCTTCTCACATCAAACTATATATCAATAATGGGGGCTGTACCTTAATTCAAGTTGATGATAATGGTATGGGTATGAATGCCTTTGATGCACGCATGTGTTGGGAAAGACATGCCACATCAAAAATCACAAAAGCCGAGGACTTGTATCATTTACATACCCTAGGATTTCGTGGTGAAGCACTTGCCAGTATTGCCTCCGTAAGTGACGTAGAAATGAAGACCAAATGTGATGAAGAAACCCACGGAACACGGATTATTATTCAAGCTGGTAACTTCATTACACAAGAAAATACGGCTACTACTCTTGGTACTTCCATCGCTGTTAAAAATTTATTTTACAATATTCCTGCTCGTAAAAATTTCTTAAAAAGTATCGCTGTAGAAACCAAGCATACCTTTGAAGAATTTCAACGGATGGCTTTGGCCTATCCAAACATTGCCTTTGATTATTATAATCAAGGGAAAAAAATACTAACCCTATCTGGTGCCAATCTAAAGCAACGCATTACGGCCCTATTCAATGTCACCGAAGAAGAACTCATTACGACCCATGAAGACACAGATATTGTGACCATTACCGGATTTATTGGTGGCCCCAAATTAGCCAAAAGAACCCGTGGAAATCAGTATTTATTTGCTAACGGAAGATTTATTAAAGATCCCTACCTTAATCATGCCATTTCAACTGGTTTTGGAAATTTGTTGGAAGAAAAAAAATATCCGTTCTACATCTTGTTTTTAACGGTAGATCCGCAAAAAATTGACGTTAATATCCATCCTACTAAACATGAAGTAAAGTTTGAGGATGGGAGACATGTATACACCCTACTCCAATCGGTAATTAAAAAAACATTGGGGGCTCATTTTGTATTGCCCAGTAATGAGCAATTGCAAAATGCTATCCAAAAATCGGGTAACCAGCATTACAATCCCCTACAAACCACTCTGGGAAATTCACACTTCAATCCGTTTGGTAAGAAGAAAGCTAAAACACCCACCCATTGGGAAAAATTGGACGAAATCCTGAATACATCCCTTCCATCTGTCAAGCAAGCTACCATTTTTAACCCGCCCACAAAAATACCAGAAACTCTACCGTTATCATATGACGTGTTTCAAATCGATAGTGCTTTTTTAGTCACCAAAATAGAGGGCGAACTTTGCTTAATCCATCAGCATAGAGCCCATCGCCAAGTTTTGTATGAGAGATATAATTCTCAACAAACCGTGTCCTCACAACAACTCTTATTTCCCAGAACCATAGCACTGAGTAAGGCTGACTTTGCACTCTATATTGAAATGCAACAAGAAGTCAATGCTTTGGGTTTTGATATCAGTGAATTTGCACAAGAGACAATCATTGTCAACGGATTACCATCCGAATTGAGCAAAGAGGATGGTTCATCGGTCATTATTCAGATTTTAGATGACTTTACAACCAACTATCAATCGTTAAAAATATCAAAGAAAGATGCACTTCGACAAGCAGCTGCAAAGAATGCTGCCATTAAGACAGGAAAAGTATTGACCCTCAATGAAATGCAGTTGCTCATCCATGAATTGGGCAATATCAAACAATCCTCAACTGATTTTTCGGGCAAACCAATCGTAATTAAACTAACAAAACAGAGTTTGGAACGTTTTTTTCATTAGATCCCGTATTATGCAATTCAATAGTAATCGTTTTGGTATTCCAGAGGTAACACGAAATATTATTGCCATCAATGTTTTGCTATTTATAGCTACAATTTATGGTGGTGATATAATCTACCAATACTTGGCTTTGTTTAATTATAAAAGTGACTTCTTTCAGGGTTGGCAGATACTATCTCACATGTTTATGCATGGAAGCTTTACCCACTTGTTGTTCAACATGTTTGGTCTGTACATGTTTGGTAGTCGATTAGAACAGATATGGGGGGCAAAACGATACATCAACTTTTATTTGATTACGGGACTAGGAGCCGCGTTACTCCATACCTTAGTCCAAGATTATGAAATCACCCAAGGATTAGTGAATATAAATCAACCTACCGTTGGGGCATCAGGAGCTCTTTTTGGAATCTTAGTTGCCTTTGCCTTGTATTGGCCCAATACTGAATTATTTCTCATGTTTGTCCCTATTCCTATCAAAGCGAAATGGGCTGTGATTGGATATGCCGTTTTTGAATTATTTGCTGGCATTAGTGGTTTTCAATCAGGAGTCGCACATTTTGCTCACCTAGGGGGGGCGTTATTTGGATTTATACTGGTCCAATATTGGAATAAAAATAATCGCAATTCGTTTTACTGAGCACATGTCTATTTGGGGAAAAATACAATACGAATACCACAAAGAAAACTCCGCAATACGCCAGATTATCATGATCAATTTGGCTGCTTTTATCTTTACCATTTTTGTAGGGGTTATTGCCAAGCTTTCTGGTTTTCTCCCCAATGATTTATTGCAATATTTCTACATCCCTAGTAACCTTGGAAAACTAATCATCAGACCGTGGACCATTCTTACCAATATTTTCTTTCATGCTGGATTTTGGCACCTTTTGGGAAATATGATTTTACTTTATTTCATAGGAAGAATTTTAGAGGGATTCACTTCTACCTTAAATGTTTGGAAAATATTTTTGTATGGGGGGATCAGTGGTGCCTTGCTTTTTGTGTTTAGTTATAATTTTTTTCAACTGTTTAGTGAGGTGGTTGCCTACAAAAAACTTTTAGGAGCATCTGGCGGTGTTACAGCAATCATTGTAGCAGCAGGGGCATATCTGCCTCGATATCAAATCAGACCGTTTGGATTATTTAACGTAGAATTAAGGTGGGTAGCATTGTTTTTTGTATTTAGAGATTTGTATATGTTCCCGGTAAGTGACAATACAGGGGGGTTATTTGCTCATATAGGCGGTGCTATATTTGGATTATTATTCATTATGAATTTGCAAGGGAAATTACCAATAGCTCCCATAACGGTCAAAAAACCGTCGTTTTTTCAAAGCAAAAAGAAAGATGAACGACACTTTAAACCGTTTAATCAAAAACAAAAACCCAATCAAGAAGAGATCGATGCTATTTTAGACAAAATTTCTCAAAGTGGATACGATAGCTTGTCGAAAACAGAAAAAGATACGCTATTTAAGGCAAGCGAGTGAAAAAAGTCAGTACTAAAATAAGTAATGTAATTAATATTCTTGCTCTTATTGGACTGAGTATTTCCTATTTATCTCCCTATATAAACCCAAATGATTTTTGGATTATTTCTTTTTTCGGACTCACCTTTACTTTTTGGTTAGTACTCAACCTTGCATTATTACTACTTTGGATTGTAGCTTTCAAAAAAAGAGGTATTCTCAATGCTTTTCTTTTGTTGATTGGATTTCAATTCATCGCTCGAAATATTCAGATTAATTCCAACAAATCTGAAACCTCAGACATCAACGTATGTAGTTTTAACACTTTTGTCCAACAAATCTACAATGGAGATAATACCTCCGATGTTATTAATCAATACATTAGTGATAAAAAATATGATGTAGTACTACTCGTGGAATGGATTAACCACAAAGGATCTATTGATTTTTCAACCTACCCGCACCAACAATTTGTGGCAGTAAATCCTAAGGAAACAGGCAAAGGATTTGGATTAAAATTAGTATCTAAACATCGAATAATTCATTGGGAAAGGATAGAATATGATCATACTACAGGTAACCTATCTGCACTATTTGATATAGAAATAAATAGCGAAATCATCCGTTTTGTGGGGGTACACCTCCAATCCAATAAAGTATCACCAAAGGACTATAGCACCCTGATTAATGCTCCCATTAATAAAGAATATAAAAACTATGCATTCAATTTTGTGACTCGACTAAAAAATTTATCTCAGCTTCGAGCTAAACAAACTCATACTATTTTAGAGACCATAAAAAACAGTCCGTATCCCGTAATTATTTTGGGAGATTTTAATGACACACCACAAAGTTATATTTATCAGTGCTTTGCCGAGGGACATAAAGATGCTTTTATGGAGCAGGGTTCGGGTTGGGGTGCCACTTACCTCAAACCCCTCCCTTTTCTTCGTATCGACTACATTTTTTATGATGATGAATTGACCTGCACAGGATACCAAACCAACACCAATATTCAAAGTGATCATAAAATGATAGAAGCCAGTTTTAAACTTTCTAAACCTTAATCCAATGGAATTTATAGATGAAAAACTCAGTCAATATGCTGAGAAACATACCACTCCTGAAAATAATTTGCTCCTCAATATAAATCGTAATACGCATGCTCAAGTATTAGCCCCTCGCATGTTGAGTGGACATCTTCAGGGCAGGCTTCTGAGTTTATTTTCTAAAATGATAAAACCTCAAACTATTTTAGAAATTGGTACCTATACTGGATATGCCGCTTTATGCCTAGCAGAAGGATTAACCAAAGATGGCATACTTCATACTATTGAAATAAATGAAGAACTAGAGAACCGAATTTTACAAAATTGGAGTCAATCTATCTATGAAAAACAAATGCAGCTACACATCGGAAATGCTTTAGAAATTATCCCCGCATTAAACACCCCATTTGATCTTGTATTTATAGATGCTGATAAAGAAAATTATTCTGCTTATTATAATCTACTGATAGATCAAATGCCGAGTGGGGGAATCATGATGGCAGACAATGTTCTATGGAGTGGTAAAGTGATTGACCCAGAACAATTAGCTGAGGATAGTGATACTCGAGAATTAGACAAATTTAATACTCTGGTTCAAAATGATTCTCGAGTTGAGAATATACTAATTCCGATTCGTGATGGAATTATGGTAGCCCGAAAATATTAATTACTTGTTAGTTTCTTGCGTATTACATCTCATAAGAAATACCCCACATCCGTGTATTTTTAAATTAATATTGTAGTATGAAATTTGGTGTAATAATTTTTCCAGGAAGTAACTGCGATCAGGACTTGATACATGTGCTAACTCAAGTAAGTGGACAAACCGTGTCAAAGCTATGGCACAAAGATACAGACTTACAAGGGTGTACTCATATTTTTGTGCCCGGCGGATTCTCTTACGGAGACTATCTTCGAAGTGGTGCTTTAGCCAAACTATCTCCTATCATGGAAAGTGTTACCAAGCATGCGAATGCTGGAGGTTTTGTGATGGGAATTTGTAATGGATTCCAAATTTTATGCGAGAGCGGTCTTTTACCTGGAGCATTATTAAGAAACGAAAAACAGAAATTTGTCTGTAAAAATGTATTTTTAAAATGTGAGAATACAAACACGGTGATATCCAAACAACTCCTAGACAAACCTGCCTATAAAATACCTATCGCCCACGCAGAAGGCCGATACTTTGCCGATAAAGAAACACTGGATGAACTTCAAAAAAATAACCAAATTATCTTCCGCTACTCTGACGAAAATGGTACAGTAAATGATGCTTCAAATCCGAATGGTTCTCTAGATAATATAGCCGGAATATCAAACAAGGGGCACCATGTATTTGGGATGATGCCACATCCTGAACGAGCAGCAAGTGATGTGCTTCGAAACACGGACGGACTTGCTTTTTTTACCAGTATTTTAGAAAATCAATTGGTATAAAATCTATTTGAGCAAGTGTATTTTTTCTAAAACCAAAGGACGATACCCTCTACTCACAGGAATCCATTTATCCTGAATAATTAAAGAAGAATCATCCAAACTTTTGATATGTTGTACATTCACAATAAAAGATCGATGAACTCGAATAAACGAGAAAAATTTTAAACTCTTATCAATAGCGGCTAAAGTAGATTTTACCACATATCGTTTGCCCTCTACATGAAACCCCACTTAGTCTCCCAATGCCTCCACCCATAAAATGTCCTTAAAGTGTAATTGCACCAACTTGGAATCTACCTTTACAAAAATAGATGTGGCCGAGGGAGCCACCGGGACAATATCATCTGTACTTTCAAGTTGTTTGTATTTTTGGAGTGCTTTGATTACTTGATTTACAAGTACTGGTTTCAAAATAAAGTCTACCGCATCAATCCCAAATGCTTCTGCCGCAAAATCGGATCGCGAAGTAGTTACAATCACTCGAGGAGGATTGGATAACGTTTTGATAAAATCTATTCCAGAAATCTCAGGCATTTCTACATCTAAAAAAATCAAATCTACTTCAGATAGGTCCATGTTTTCCTGAGCATCAATTGGATTAGTATAACTTCCTATAAGATGTAATACATCAATACCTGATATGATTTTTTGCATTATTTAGTATGGATGCTCACTCAAATCCCAATATTTTTTTATGATATCAACCATTTCTTGAAACTTTAAGTAATCTACCGGTTTAACCATGTATCCTGAGATTCCAAAATTAAATGTGGATAGCATATCTTCCTGATCTTTAGATGTAGTTAGAATAATCACAGGAATTGAACGAAATAATGGATTTTTTTTTAATTCGTTTAGAAACTCAATTCCATTCATTTTAGGCATATTGATATCTAAAAATATCAGCCCAGGCAATCCCTTGCAAGAATTCAAATATTCTAGTCCTTCAATGCCATTTCCTTTGACAATTAATGGATTAGAGATGGCTAGTTGTCTCATTGCTCTTTGAATGGTTAGCACATCAATGAGATCATCTTCCAATAGTAATATTTCTCGCTTGTTTAACATTGCTTCTTTTCTTTAGGAACCGTGAACGTAAATTTACACCCTTCACTTACCTGAGACTCAACCGTTACTTTGCCTCCGTTCAATTCTACAATTCGCTTCACGATACTAAGCCTTTTGTTTGAGATCAAGCGAACCTGCACCACTTCCCACAAAATTAAAAGATTGACTAAAGGTGTAATACAGTTCATTTAAAAAGTCTTGATTTTCATCGGCTAAACCATCCAACAGAACAAATCCAGTTCCAGACTTCACAGCAACTTTTACTTCGGCAAGGTTAACATCTGTACTAGAGTCAAAGAGGTGTACCTCACAAGGTTCCTGAAAGTGAATGAGAATATATCCCGTATAATGCAGTTCATTTTGAGCGATAATGCCAGGGAAAAAAACACCTACAACGGGTATGGGTAATTGTTGAATAGTCGCTTGAATCTTTGTGTAGTTAAAACCCTTTTCGCAGGCAAGTATAATGACGGCACCCGTTCGTATTTTTTGTAAATTATTGATAAGTATTTGATCATTTTCGCAATACATGAGGCAAGTAGATAGTTATTGATAATATTCTACTTACAAAGGTGATTTTCAGAAACCGATCATCATGGTCTCAAAATATGACATTGGTCATATTTGGATATGATATTTATCATAAAATGGTTCTCATTGAGATTTAGAAGGATAAACAATCCCATTTTTTAACCGTTTACAAAATTTTTAAGGTAGGAAAAATTCGATGTTAGTTTTCCATTTGAGGCGATAGTTGCCCGATCTAAAATGGCACTTTTATCCCCATGAATTATTAATGGGAAAATATGTTCAAGCAATAACGAACCAAATTCTTCACTTGCATTTTTGGGTAATTCAGTAGGAAGATTAGTCACGGCCATGATATCGATGGTATCTTCACCGTACGGCTCTACTTTTTTTTGTTGCGTTTTAGACCACCCAAATGTTGGATTAAAGATATCTGTAGCTTCTAACGTAATGGGTACACTTCCTTCTACATCACAGGTAATATCGGCAATGACTTGAATATTAAAATGAGGCAGTTGTGTATCTTTGACCGTGAATAAGGGCGGCATAGAATCTTCCCAATACATGCCATTGATGAGTATATCTGTGTTTTGAAAAAAATTATCAAACTCGCAGCAATAGTCGCTATGGTGTTTATAAAAATGTTGAATATCCCAGGGGCCTCCATCTTTTCTATGAAAAAGATCCCAACTGGTTAATTGGGTAAAATGGGAGGATTTGGGGGGCTGAGAAACGAACTCTTGGGGAGTACATTCTTTGAGTTTCATTTGCTCTAATACCTCTCGAATACCCTCAGCAACTCTGCCATTACCTGTAAATACAATCCGTGTCTTTTTAAAATTCAACGCACTCAATAAGTGCATCGATTCCTGATAATTATTGGTCACATAGGCTGGAGGTAAATCAAACTGACCGGTTTTTTTGCCCCAAGTCAAGAAGGCATTGTATGCCCCAGCTATACCAGCCCATTTGCCAAATCCAAGTATTCTACCCCCCTGCGGCCAAACAAGTGTTTCGTAATCAATAAGGGTAATGTTTTTCTTTAATATGGTTTTTAAGAGATCCCGATTATAGGATTGAGCCTTAATCGTATGTGAGAAGAACAAATACGTTTTATCGGAAATGAGTTTATCTAGCGGTACTTCTTTTATCCCCATCAATATATCACAATCAGATACATCCTCCACCACCGGAATCCCAATTTCAAGATATGCTGCATCCAAAAAAGTTCGAGCAGGAGATTTTTCTACTACCAATTGTACCATTGGAAAAAGCGATTGAAATTGGATACATTGATTTGGTGATAGAGCCACCCGTTTGTCTGCGGGTTCTTTCCATTCGCGTATTAATCCAATTTTCATATTTTTTTAAGAAAGCATTTATATATGGTGTTTTCGTCTAACAAAGGTAGGGAATTGCGTATAAGAAATATATTATTTACGTGTTTATACTCAATCATGTATCAAAAAGTTCAAGGAGTATGTACCTTTGTACTCTGTTCTTTGATAACATCGTTTTGTCTGTCTAGAAACAAATCATATGGGGGTGTTCTGGCTTTTGACGGGTTGGCCGATAGATGTGTAAGCACGTAGAGCATTGAAAGTGCGGCTCTTAAATCTCGACTTTCAAATCATAACAGGCGATTATAACTTCGCTATGGCTGCTTAATCTAAGAGATTAAGCAAATGCCATCTGCTTGCCTGAGCCTTGTCTCGGTTGCGAGGGGTAACAAGCAGTCGACAAACTGAGATAATTTTAGTCCATTTCTACCAAACTAAAATTTATCGTGTAGGATAAGGATTAATTGGGTTTTTGCTACACCTGGTTATTCTCGAAAACCAAGGAGCAATAAACGTGTAGAAAGCGCAACTCTATTCCAATTCGGACCCGGGTTCGACTCCCGGCATCTCCACTAGAAAAACTACTCAATCGTGAGCGGCTTTTTTTTTACATCTAAAATCAAAAAATTAACTGCCATTTCCTATTTCTTCAAAAAAAATTATCTTGCAAATATTTATGAAGCAAACAATCTTAGGCCTATTACTGATTTTTAGTGTAAATACCTTCGCACAAAATATAGGAATCCAGTTTTATCAAGGGGTCAATAAACCTATGGTTTCTTTTTCAGGGGCTCAAGGAGAATTAGACTATCAATCCAATTACAACGCTGATACACGCATCGGTATTTATTATGGTGACCTTACAAGGCTTTCTGCGGGTATGCTCGTTGGTTCATCTACCGTAAAAGCAACAGCCAAAAATGATGACTTGACCACTTCGTTTTCTCAATCCAGTTTACGCATAGATATTCCAATTCGATACGCAATAGCACCTACTTTTAAGCGCGGTAAAATCGACCAATTGCGTTCACAGCAACCCAGTGATTTCTTTATTAGTTCGATAGCCCTTGTCCCTTCATATGGATTTCTAACTGCTTCTTCTCAAAGCATCAATGATATAGAAAATAAAACAGAAGAACTCTTTAATAAAACGAACATTTACCTGGGTGCTGAAATTAACTTTATGGGATATACTTCAGACCATCTAGCTGTTCATCCTTATTTCACATACCGATACATGCTCTCTGATGCAGATTTGGATGCAGATGATTTAAAAATGAATGAATTCTCACTAGGTCTTCGTATAGATGTCAGCCCATGAAAAAGTTATTTCTCCTCATTTTAGGTTTTACCTTAATAGGTAGTCAGGCTTTTGCCCAGAAAATAGCTCGATCGTGCATTGGCACCCTTGGATCTTCCAGCTCAGGCAAATATGGTCTAGTCGCTTTTAGTCCAATATCCTCACCAGTAGTAAAATCAGGAAATAGAAGTGAGGGGCTGTCTATTCAAACTAAACCTTTTCTTCATCTCAGGACTAGCTCACGATTTCAAGATATACAAGTAGATATCTATCCCAATCCTACCCAGAATTGGATAAATATCAAAACTAAAGAGACCTATACCGATGTAACAATCATCGATGTGTTTGGTAAAACCTGCTACACTGGTTGGTCTGATCGCATATCCATGCAAAATTTAGCTGCAGGGATGTATACCATTAACCTTACACTTGCCGATAAACGAGTGTACGCTAAAAAATTAGTACTCATCAAATGAAAAAGATATTCTTATCCATATTTACAAGCATAATTGCAGTTTGTACAGTTGCTCAAAACCTGCCTCAAGGCATTGCTTACCAAGCGGTGGCTGTCAAAGAAGGCCCTTACTCGGTGGCTGGCGAAAATCCACAAGCTATTTACTGGTCCAATAAAGACATTAAGGTACGATTTACGATACTGGATCAATATCCAAACCCAATGGATACCTATCAAGAATTTCATTCGGTAACTACTGATGATTACGGGGTATTTAATCTCATCATTGGTCAGGGAGCAGTTATCTCGGGTGATTTTGAAACCATTCCTTGGGAGTTGGGTGCCGCTCATTTGCAAGTAGAAATTGATTTTGATAATGATGATAATTATAAAGTAACCTCATTTGAGCGTTTTTGGTCAGTACCTTATGCCTTTGTATCTAAAAATGATGAGAGTACGAATATGGATAGCGCTTTACAAGCATTGAATGATAAAATCACGTACTTAAAAAATAGAGATCTGGATACGGTTATTGGTAACGAGGGGATTACCTATAAAACCATTGATAGTTTGAACCAGGTACTTCAATCTAAAATAAATGCTCTAAGAGCCAATGATTTAGATACGGTTGTGGGAAATGAGTTTCAAACATTAGCCATCAAAGGAGATAGCTTGTCTATCTCTAATGGCAACACCGTTAGGATCAATTTTCCAGATAATCTAGACAATGATTCAGTAAATGAAATTCAGTCTTTGACCCTCAAAGGAGACAGTTTGTCTATCTCTGATGGCAACACCGTCAAGATTGATTTCCCTACTAATCTGGATAATGATCCAGTGAATGAAATGCAGTCTTTGATCATCAAAGGTGACAGTTTATCCATCTCTGACGGCAACACCGTCAAGATTGATTTCCCAGTGAATTTGGATAATGATACTACCAACGAAATCCAAACTATTTCATTGACCAATGATACGATTAGCCTCAGTGATGGCGGAGGAAATATCGCACTGGAATCCATTAAAACTTATATCCAATCTGCCTCAAATTCATCGGGTAAAAATGGTACGGTTGACGATATGTGGTTTGGTGTTCGTCCTAACCAGGGTATTGAAGAGCCGCTACTTTATCTCGATTCAGATACCGTATATGTTTTGGGGATCACCAATCGATCTACCCCCTATGTGATTAAACTCTATCCAAATGGTACGCGAGATACCCTTATTAAACTCGCTAATTTTGCAAGCTCTACCGGGAATATGCGTGTGAGCCTTCCTTACCTTTACCAAACTGTATATGGCTCCCCAACACAAACTAAAATTTATCATATTGACACCGGATTTGTTCGTATAGCAAAAACAACATTTACCCTGAACAATCATGCTACCGATCATATCACAACTGACGAACACCACAACCTGATATATCTAGAGAGAGGTAGTAACAGTTACAATGCAGGTACGGTATATTTTTATAACTTTTTGAAAGACACTACATACGCCCTGACAAATCCCGATTATGATTACCGAGGGTTAACTCCTCCGCAGCTGATCAATGATTCCATGGTGCTTATCACCCCCAGAATTTGGAAAACCAGCTCAGATACCCTAATTCCTACATCCCAGGTAATAGATTTTTATTGGTATAGCTCCATCAATCAACTCTTTGTGCCCATTGTCATTAATGACCACAAAATTCTATACGAAAAACAAATCTATGAATCCAACGGAAATGCAGGGGCTGGCTGGCATACTGTACTTAAACTTTACAGCTTAAAAACCAAATCTTCGATGATTATTGACGGAAAAAACGGGACAGGTAGAAATTACCAAAATGGAGGAACCTACCGTATGTATAACTTCAAAGGAATCTCAGACAATAAACTATTGATTTCAGTAGACTTTTCTAAAAATTTTTTTTGGTTTGATACTGAAAAAAATTATATGAATCAATTTATTCCTGATGACGAACAAATCACGCTCAACACGGAAAATAGGTGTTATTATAAGCGAATTTCTCTTCGCTCTGGAACCTGGAAAGTAAATAATTTTACCCGCCTGTCCTTTCCAAATGTCAACTATACAAGACCCATTGAAGGAATCACATACTTGCATGAATAAGAATAGTATCCCAGGTATTTTCATTGGCTTATTTTCTACTTGAGTTGTGGATTCAAACGTTGGTTAAAAATACAATTCTTGAGCAAGTTCAAATGTATTGGAATGCGCATCAATAATTTCTTTTAAATAAACGGAGTACCCCCCACCCATACTAACCTGCAAAGGCAAACTATTGGCTTTACAGAATTCAAGGACAAATTGATCTCTTTTTTTACAACCCTCGATAGACACTCCTAAACGACCAAGCTTGTCATTCTCCAAGATATCTACTCCAGCTAAATAAAATATAAAATCAGGTTGAAAAGAATCTACGAGTTTGGGGATTGTATTACTCAATACTTTAAGATAATACTCATCTGTGGTATTATCTTCAAATCCAAAATCAAAATCACTTTTTTGCTTTCTAAATGGGTAATTCTTTTCTCCATGAAACGATAGTGTGAACACATTTGAGTTATCCTGAAAAATAGAAGCTGTCCCATCTCCTTGATGTACATCTAAATCAATGATCATTATTTTATTGGCTAGTTGGTTCTTGAGCAAATAATTGGCAGCAATAGCTTGATCGTTGAGCATACAAAATGCTCCTGGCTTAGTTCTATATGCATGGTGAGTTCCCCCTGCAATATTCATGGAAACTCCAAAATCTAAAGCAAATAAGCTGTTTTGAATAGTCCCTTGAGCAATAATATGTTCTCTCAGAATTAGATCATCTGTCAGTGGAAATCCTATCATTCTTCGCTCAAGTTTACCCAAAGATAAATTGACTAAATTATTATAATAATGCTCATCATGAGTATACATGATATCACTCTTTGAAATCTTCGTTGGTCTAAAAAAATTATTCTCATCACAAATATTTCTTCTCAGAAGTTGTTCTGGAATAAGTTCATATTTTTCCATTGGAAATCGATGTCCTGTCTTCAATGGATGAATGTACGATTGATCAAAGGCTATTTTTAGCATAAACAAAGCTATTGTATTCGTAAAACATATACTTATTCATAATGTTGGGGAGTTTATTTTAAGATTATCCAATATTACTTATGTTAATTTCTATGTGAATTTAAATACCTATATTGTGAAAATAATAAAAAAATAAAATGTCACAATCAAAAGATTTCATAGCAAAATGGTATCCAGTTATCATAGCATTTATATGCTTAGTTTATTCTGTTGGATTAGGTTTGACAGGCAATACAGAAGGGGCGCAATATTCAGCTCATTGGCCAGGAACTATATTATTATTCGCAATAGCAATTAGACAAAGAAGAAGGTCATGAATATCATAATGTACATTGTAGGTTTTATCCTATTTGTAGCATACTGCTGCTTTATGGCATGGAGTATTCATTACGGAAACAGAAAACAAGAAGAGACAAATAATTATGCTAATTTATCTGATCCAACAGATATGGATGGGATGGGTAATTTCAGTCGATTCCCTAAAGATATTGAGGAGAGAAAAAAATAAAAAAAACCATTGAGATCAATGAGCCTGAATCTAATCGCTTGTATTTCCCATGTACTGATACTATAAATGGTGGAATAAATCACCAGAAGAACTCAGCTGGAATAGCTCAACTAATACGACTTGATATAATATTCTAAAACAAAGAAATACCGGAGCATTTTTCCTTTTAAAATATCATTAACTCATCTCAATAATTCAATAAAGCCTATGGTTATCGGTGGTGGTTGAATGATAAAAGTAAGTTAATTACACCTGGATTGACCATACAGTTGAATCGATCTTTGGTGCCCAATCGTCCTTCATATTTGATTGCAGGTTTGGGTAAAAATGGTTCATTTATTGATGTAGTAACCAACAAAATATGGTTGAGAATCCTGATCATTCAATACTACCATCTCGCTTCCACAATAAAATTTAGGACTATTTGAACGGAATTACATTATTAATCCTAAGAAACCCTCACACCTATATTATTCGTGTAATCACTACTGAGTAAAATAAAGAATCCTACGAAATGAAAATAGAACTACAAGAAATCTACTTTACCTGAATCAAGGTTGTAGTATGCAGGTACTATTTTTACCGCACCAGAGGCTACCGCATCGCCAATAATAGCTGAACGTGAAGATAGAGCCTCTACATTTTTGTGTGCATTTATCTTAACAACATCATTCACACTAGAACCCTCGGGTGCACTCGCTATAGCTGGAGCCACGTGAGCCAAAAGATGATTTAGATTATGGCCATTATCCCCTCCAGCTAATGCGGCTGTTACCGCTCCACAATTTTGATGCCCTAAAACAAGGATCATCGTGCTACCACAATGAGCTACAGCATATTCTATACTTGCTATGGTGGATGTATTGGCCACGTTACCCGCTACTCTTAATACAAATAATTCTCCCAATCCAGCATCAAAAGCCAACTCAGGAACTACCCTACTATCTGCACAGCTTAAAACAATCGTGTGAGGTTGTTGCCCCTGAGTTAAAGCATCTCTACGAGCACTATCCTGTAATTTACCTTCTAATTTATCCGCTATAAATCGGTTGTTCCCTTCTTGAAGTCTATCTATTATTTCTTGATGATTCATGATAAGCAAACATACAAAAAATAGTGTCTAATTATTTTATTAATGTTTGAAATAAAACTTCAACATCTGTTTCTCCAGGTTCACAAGTTCCGTCTTTAACTTCAGGTTGGTGCTTCAACTGAACCAAAAGGCTGGTATTCTCACTGTCAAATGTCGTTACAACAGCTTGTAATCCTAAATCTAACCCCTGATTATCTGTATCCGTAATACGAACCGTTACATCTCCCGGAATGATATAGCAAACCCGGTGTTCATTAGCCTCTTCTATCACTTCTTCAGTAATATTTTCTACAGAAGATGGATCACTTTCATCCAAGAATCGAACCACTAAATCATAGGTACTTGTCGCACGCAATTGGATAGTATCTGTAATTTCGGGTGCATTTCCTCCAGCTCCATCTGGATCGCTGAATTTAAATACGCGAACATCGGAATCGTCTGTGGTATTCGTAAAAGTTAGTTCTACGGAAGTAATCAATTCTTCTTCATTCATTTGAGGTGGATGATTAACTGGTTGATCATCACAGGCTAAAAAGGTGAATGAAATTAGGGTTGAAAGTAGAAACAGTAAAATAAGGTTAATTTGGATTTTTTTCATTTGAATTGGATTATAAATTGGTTTAAAATATATAGTTTATTGTAATGTAAAAGTCTCTTCCTAAATCATCAGCATAATATCTATATCGGTTCATATAGTCTCTGTAAGATGTATTCCATAAATTGTTGATTCCTGTACTAAAATATAGGGGTGTATTTTTATAATAAGCCCCCATTTCGGTATGAAATAGAACAAAGGATGGCGGACTACCTGCAAAGTCTTCATCTATTTCTACCCGATCTTGTCTGGCCACATACTGTACCCCAAGTTTAAAATTCCCATTTCGAAGGCTCATCTTATCGATAATCGTATACTTTAGTTCGCCCTTGATTCGCTGTGAAGGTATTCCATAGACATACCGATCATTTTGAATATCCTTTACATATAAAAATGATGCCACACACTGGGCGGACCAGTGGCTATTCAGACGATATTGTACATCCAAATCACTGCCTAAAAACCGAGCCTTGGTCTGCACATAGTTGAATACAGGAAATGCACCACGAATACTCAATTGGGTTTCACCACTGGGTTTTAGATAGATGAAGTTTTGGAAATAATGAACATAAGGCTCCCATTGAAATAGCAGTCTATTGTGCATGTAATGCACAGCAGAACTTATGGAATATACCCGTTCTTTTTGCAGGGTTAAACTTCCGAATTCCAAGGCAGCTGAACCGTGATGAAGCCCATCACTAAACAATTCATTGATAGCTGGACTTCGCATACGTGTGGCTAGAGAAAAGTAGGTTTTGATATCTTCATTTACCTTCACCCATCCACTCCAATTTGCCGACCATCCGCTATATCGAAAGTGCTCATTAAGTAACACATCTTTTTGGTACCTAAATGTGCTTATATTTTGATTATCGTACCTCAATCCCGCTTCCATAAAATATCGCGGTTTATAAAGCGTAAGCAAGGCGAAAATACCTGACTTGTATCGTACATAATTCGGTATAAAATACCTGCCTTGAAAAGTATGTTGTTGCCATTCGCCCATCGCTCCGAAGTGTAATTTAAATTGGTGTACAGATTTTACAGACCAACTATTGAACTGATGGGTCCATAGGTTCAAATCCAAGGCAGCCTCATCTTTTCCCCTGTGGTTATCAAACTCTCTCCTTTGATTATTCTGAATGGTATACGAGGTATTGATCTCCCCTAAAAAATTCGATGTGTATTTCCATTTAAGTTTTGCTGTGTAGTGATATATCTGTTGCGATGGTGATGCTATAGTATACGTAAATGGTTTAATAATCAAGGGGGTATCACTGGCCAATGCTTTTTTGAGATCTGTTAAATTACTGCTATGTGAGGAAAATAATATTCCCAGTTTTTGTTCAAAATAAGAGGCATTCCATGACCATTCGTGCTTCGCTCTTCGCAGAAGCCCATAATAAGAACCACTACGTTGGTGAAAACCAGTATTACTTAATGTATAGATGGGAGTCTGCCCATCTCCGTTGCGTTTAATATTGACAACAAAACGTTGACCCAATGCCCTTTTTTCGTTGTAAGTATCATATTTAACCCCGATTAAACCTCCATTTGTGTTCGTCGTCAATTTGGTCAAAACCGATAAACGGTGATAGCTTGAATCATCAAATATAGCCGGCAATAAACGGATAACACCGCCCATGGCATCCCCGCCAAATTGTAATGTTGAAGCCCCTTTTAGTACTTGTAAGCTACCTGCACTTAGTGGGTCAATCTCTGGGGCGTGTTCTCTCCCCCATTGCTGTCCCTCTTGTTTACTATCGTCATTGATAATCGATATGCGATCACTATGCATCCCATTGATAAGTGGTTTGGCAATGGAAGTACCCGTTCTCAAAAAATGAACCCCATTTACGTCTTGCAATGCATCTGCTATACTAACTGCGGCCAGATGTTCTAATTTTTTTTGACTTACCTCTTCTTCTAAATGTACATGGATATTTTTATGAGTGCTTGCTCTTGTCACAATTTCGGTAAGGCTATGCAAATGGTGCGGTAGATAGATCGTGATGAGGGTATCTATGTTGAGATATACATCCAAATAAACTGCATTGCACCCAACATGATGAATATATAGGGTATGCTTACCTAACGGAAGATTAGGGATCGAAAATTCTCCTTTTTCGTTGGCAATGAGTGAGTTATTTCCCAGTGTGATGAGGGTATTGGGCAATGGCTTATGACTGGCACTGTCTTGAACGATACCAAATATGGTTACTTGGGATAAAGCAAATTGGCCAGTACCCATGAGTACAAGCATTGCGATCAATTTTCGCATGTGTGGTTTTTATTAATTATTTAATGATAGTGTAAATTGAAAACGAGGTGTTTAATTTAAACCATTGGGGGTGCTCGATCTGAGCTTGCTTGAATCTGAATTGAATGAAGCCAAGTGTTGGACCTGGACATATAATCATCCTCTCCAAATAGTACAGATGTCATTTCTGTATCATGAGAAAAATCATTGGGATGAATTACCACATCACATAGCGAACAATCCATATGAGCCAAATCTGCACAATAATGGGTGGAGGTTTCATGGCAAACTTCTTCGTCATGATGATGGAAAATACCCATTCCACTTGCAAAGGCAAGAATTATAAAAAAGAGAATGGATGTGATGCGTCTCACTCGAGCAAAGGTATCATTTATTCAAATGAATAGAAAAATCATTTTATTATTTTAAGGGATTGTTTATTCGCTGGTGTATATCATTCACTTTTTCCTATTAAAAATATATGCCTATTTTTGGTTTCGCAATCCAAAACCATGAAGTATCTCCTTTCATTCTTATTGTTGATCCCCATATCGGCATTTTCACAACGAGTATTTTCTACTTCATATCGTAACCAAGCTGATGTAAACATTTTTGTAGTTGATTATGAAAATCAATGCGATTTGAAAGTATATAAAGTCGATTACGCCAATCAAGCTAATGGGAATAATGGACTCTGGCACTTTGTAGATTATGCCAATCAAGCCGATAAAAAAATATTCTTCACTTCCTATGCTAACCAAAGCGATTTAAAAATATATTTTGTCAAATATCGCAATCAGGCTGGTTGGAGGAATAAATCCAAACAGCATTTGCTATATTGAGCCCCTCATTTTTAACGCCGTAAGCATTTTACCAAAAATACCTTCCCGTGATTGCAACAATTCTATCAAATTGCAAAAAACTTGCTGGGTTTAAGTTAATATTGTCATTCCAAATAAATTATGATTGAATTATTAAACAATCCCTGGCCTTGGTATGTGGCAGGACCTATCATCGGACTCACTGTTCCGTTGTTACTTTTATTGCTCAATGAATCTTTTGGTATATCTAGCACCCTACGCGACTTCTGTGCCATGTGTATGCCGAATACCAAAATTACCTTCTTCCAGTACGATTGGAAATCCAGAATGTGGGCCCTCACTTTCATCCTTGGTGTAGGATTGGGTGCTTTCGTCGTTGCTCAATTTTTTCCCAATTTAGAAGCCCCTGATATCCATGGTGACACATTGGCTCGACTCCATTCCTATGGAATCACTACCTCCCAACAATTGCTCCCATCCGAAATATTTAGTTGGGAACATCTTACTTCACCTAGAACCATTATCATGCTATGCTTGGGTGGATTTTTAGTAGGTTTTGGAACCCGATACGCGGGAGGTTGTACCTCAGGACATGCCATCATGGGACTCAGTATGATGAAACTGGCTTCGTTGGTTGCAGTAATTGGATTTTTTGTAGGTGGGTTAATCATGACCTGGTTTGTTTTACCTTTTATTTTATCCCTATGAAAAAAAATATATACGCCTTACTCGTTGGGATGTTATTTAGTACTGCTTTGGTCAAAGGAGAAGTTATTTCCTGGTTTCGTATCCAAGAGATGTTCATGTTTAAGAGTTTTCATATGTATGGCATCATTGGGTCGGCGATTGCCGTGGGAGCATTATCCCTGTTTCTCATCCGTAGATTCAATCTAAAAACGATCGACGGAAAATCAGTAGTATTGGGAGATAAAGTCCTCAAGCCAAAGGCTAATTTTATGGGAGGAGTCCTCTTTGGTTTAGGATGGGCGATGACTGGATCTTGTCCTGGTCCTCTATATGCACACTTGGGATATGGCCACACCATCATGCTCATCGGTATCGTCTTTGCTATTTTAGGTGTTTATGTATATGGAATAATCCGAAATAAACTTCCCCATTAAATCTATATCATAGTTTACTCACAAATATTGTCACACATTAAAACTATTGGTTAGATAGTGTTGTTGATACTCATATAAGTTAAATTAAACAACATGAAAAAAATTATTCTATCTGCCACTATTTTATTTGCAATTGGTGCTTGTAATAGCCCTAGTCCAAGTACAGAAGCTCAAGATGCTCAAGCTCCTGCAGCTATTTCTGAAAACAGCCAAAGTTACACCATTGACCCATCTACTAGTGAGGTCCTATGGAAAGGAACTAAACCCACAGGCGACAGCCACAGTGGAACTATTTCAGTTAAAAAAGGTACTCTATATACCGATAAAGGAAGCATCAATGGAGGTATATTTAGTATTGATATGAATACCATTGAGGTGACCGATGAAGGAATGGACGAAGAAACTAAAGGTAAATTAAAAGGACACCTGACGACCGGAGATTTTTTTGAAACAGAAAAATACAACGAATCACTCTTTGAAATTACTTCTGCTACAGCAAACGAAATAACGGCTAACCTGACAATCAAAGATGTAACCAAATCGATTACTATTCCGTATACCTTGTCCGAAGAAAATGGAATTGTTATTGCAAAATCAACATTTTCGATTGACCGAACTTTGTGGGGTGTTACTTACAATAGCGGTAATTTCTTTCAAAACTTAGGTGATATTTTGATTGATGACGCTATACAATTTGATTTAACAATCCAAGGAAAAAAATAATCTTACAGATCATTCCATTTAAGCTGCATGAATTATCTCATGCAGCTTTTTTATGTCTTTTGATTTAAGAAAAATCAAAATAACCCATGGTTTGTTAAGTTGATAATACCTTATCCAATGATGAAACTACTTTTAGCACTCACAGGCACCCTCGTTCTTGTATTTGTCATCATTCAATTGTATGCTAAAAAAAGTCAGAAATCAATAGAAACCTATCCCTATTCTGTAATCAAAACCTATGATGATTTTGAAATCCGTCAATATGAATCCCGATTATTCACTGCTGTAACATTACCATCTAACGAATATGAAAAAGTATCGAGTAAAGGGTTCTCCATTTTAGCAGGCTATATCTTTGGGGGAAATGAAAACCAAGAAAAAATTGCTATGACATCTCCTGTAGCAATGTCATTAGAAGACTCGATGACTATGATGTTTATGGTGCCCAAAAACAACGAAAATTCCCTTCCAAAACCTAACGATAATCAAATTCAGTTCAAAAAAGAACCCGCAAAAATGGTAGCGGCTGTAACGTTTGGAGGATGGGCTAACCAATCCAAAATAGAGCAACATAAAATAAAACTGATAGCGTTATTACAAAAGCAGCAAATTACGCATTCAAACCAATTTTATTTTCTGGGTTACAATGCTCCTTTTGAAACCTATAATCGTAGAAATGAGGTGATTGTTGTGTTAGATGATTTTTCTTTAAATTAAAAGATACAGAAGGAGTGAGCCCTATATTTGGGTTTAATTTTGGTAACGCATTTTAATTTTAGGTCTAAAATCTTATTTAATAAATTATAAGCCTACCCAAATGGATATGATTATCCAGAATTAATACCCTATATATTCCCGGATCTAAATCAAAATCAATAGAATGTTTACGACCGTTCTGCAACATAGATTTAGTGACCAATCTTCCTGTTAAGGTATATATTTGGAGTTCTGCATTTTGTGTGGGTTCTTGGGTGACTAACACAAATCGTCCCCGATTAGGATGAGGGATACATTGAAAATAAGGCATCGCAAAATCTGACACACCTAAACCCGTCAAACCATAACATGCCGATGTGTCAATGCATTGATTATCTGATATTTCCACGGCATATTGCCCACTATTAGCATAATCTAACGTTGCAGATACTTCGCCTGGAAGTTGTGAATAACCGTTAGAACAATCCAACCATTGAAAACTTCCAGAACTGCTTAAAGCTGTAAGTTTATATGGGGCCTCCTTAACTTGAGTATTTACTGTCCGAATTAAAACATCCATAGTTACAAAACTGTCGCATCCTTGCATATTCATCAAGGTATCATAATACATGCCAGAAGAAGTAACTAACTCTCCTGATGTAGGTAAAACGGTCTCTAAACAGGCATCTATTTTTATTACTTCTGTGGTAGGAATACGTATCGTTAGATGAATCGATAATACACTATCACATCCTTGTACATTAATCAATGTATCCGCATATACCCCGCTGGATGTATATACCTTACCCGACGGTGAAGTATAAAATAAACATGCACTTTCATCCATTTTATAAGCTGATTTTAACGATTCTACTGTCAAACGAACAATGCTATCACATCCACTACGATTGACGATTGTATCTGTCACTATATCTCCAGGTTTTAACCATTGAGTTTGGGTTAAATTTTGAATAGAATCACAGGTCTCAAGAGTAATACTCGAGTAGGTGGTTGGAATTATTTCTAGATCTAGTTGAAGAATACTATCACACCCCAAATGACTCATATACGTTTCAAAATATCTGCCGCTTTTAGTATACGTATTTCCTTGAGAAGATATATAAATATCGCACATCGAAGTATCCATAAAACTGGTATCTGCACCTACCTTAAGTTGCGTAGTGATAATACTGTCACATCCAAGATAATTAGGAATGATATCATAATATGTCCCTGATTTTCTGTAAATTTTACCTGTAATAGATGTCAAGCTATCACACACCCAATAGCTTTGGGTAGAGTTTGTATTGGACTTTATCTCAATATATTTACTATATGCTGAGTCACATCCCGTATAACTTACAAAATGTTTAGTAACTGAACTGGTTTTGGATATATACGTTTTTAAATCCCGATCATAATAGGGGCCACAATTGGAGGAAGAATCAGTATTGGTTATCGTATCTTGACCCAGCACTTTTCCCACGTGCCAATTGGAGTTGGATCCATTTAAAGTAAAATTGGTTAATGTTCCATTTTGTCTACTACTGGAATAATCAATTGCCCTATTTTTCCCAGTATTCGAACCTTGTGCAATCCCAGCGTCTAGTTTATAGTATCCAACTAAATGAGGAGTACTAAAACTACAAAATTCATCATTCCTATTTTGCTTAATTTGATTGACTGTCCGAGTAGTGTCCCATATTCTTACTTCATCAATACGACCACTCCAGCCTCTTGAAGCATAAACAGGATGATACCCTAAAGTGAGGGGTGTAGTTGATGAACCTCCAACACTAATTGTAGCAGATAATGAATCAGTCAAAGATCCGTCAATATACAACCGCATGTATGATCCATCATACGTAGCAGCCACATGATGCCACGTACTTGAGCTTAATACGGCTGCTGAAGAAAGTTCTAACCAAGAAGAATTGGTTCCAGAACCTATCCCGAAATTTAACTTACCTCCGGCTCCAGCTCTAAACATAAATCCACCATTATTTGAATTATTTTCCTTCATAATAATACTTCCATCATATATATTGGTTTTGAACTGGTCGGCATAAATCCAAGCCTCAATACTAAAAGCTTTATTCCCAACATTCAGCAAAGTGGAAGTCCCACAATTAACACCATCATCTGACCCATCAAAATGCAATGAATTTTGAGAAAATCCTAAAGTAAAGAATAACGTAAATTGAAAAAAGAGGAAAAAACGCATACACAAGTATATTCAATTATTGATCAATATGCAATAGGTAAGAAATCTACAATGCCTTTATATACCGCGAATTCGCCTAATTAAAATTGGAAAAAGTTGTTCTTTTTTTTCTGGTGGAGGACCACTCAACGTTTTGCTCAGTTGAATAACCCCATCTTTATCTTTTTCCAAAAGAAAACGAAAGAAAAAATCGTTGGGGCCATCTCCTTTCCCTGAAAAAGTACCAAATCGCAAGTCACTGAACTGCCATGAATCTTCCATGATATGAATGGTATAATATCCGTCCGAAAACCACTTTAGTGTCTGCATGGTAGGATTGTTTTTTGATGAAATAAGTTGATGATTTTTATCGATTTTAGAAAAAGTAATTCCTTTTGTATCAAGCATCGAATATTGAGCAACATAGTAATAATAAGTAGACTCTCCGGTATAATTCCACAAAATATTGGTCAATATGGTCGGATTAGAAATGCTTCGATGTATGGTAATATTCTGACGAATAGCAGCATTTTTAAAAAGGGTGTCTATATGATATTTATTCCATACTGTAAATACCAGATAAAAAGAACTTATTCCTATCCCCCAATAATTCCATAATCGTCTGTTTTTTTTATTTCTATCGATGCGAGATGCAGTAATAAGACAAACCAAAAATGGTAACGTATAAAAAGGGTCTACTACTGATATTGTACTCCAAGCTACGCGCATATCTGAAAAAGGGGCAAATAATTGAGTGCCATACATGGTAAAACAATCCAGCAAGGGATGCGTGATTAATGCCCAAAAAAATAACCACTGCCAATTGCGTATCGTAGCTTGAGGTGGCGACCAATTATCATTAAAATACCTTTTTTTAACATTCAAAAACACCCCGAAGACAACACTAGGAATTATCAACATCAAAGACCAATAAGTATCAGGGGAAAAACGAGTAATAACAAACTGAATAGCCGCAATTATCAAAACACCTGCCAGAGACTTTGATAAAATAGCCAGCCATCGATGAAAACTACTTTGATAAAGTTGGTAGGCCAACCATCCAAAAACAAACGCCCCCAAAATACAAAAAAGTATAGAATGACTAAAACCTCGATGAAAGGCAACATTATCAATGTTGGAAAGAAAAAGCCCCCCCAATACATCCAAGTCGGGTATTGTGCCGCCAACCGCTCCCCAGACCATGGCTCTATTCCCAATTTTCTTTCCTAAAACTACCTCTCCAACAGCAGCTCCTAGTACAATTTGAGTTAATGAATCCATGTATTTATGACTGCTAATCTAAACCATTAGGTATACTCTAACCTATTTTTTTAAAAATATTGCTATATTTATGAATTAAAAATTATATTTTGATATCATACTCACTCATTGTATTAACCGGCCTGGCTAGTTTATGCTCACTAATTTCCGCTTACGGAACCATTAAAAATTCTAAAGCAGGCCTATTTAGGGGTTTTTATTTTGTCTTTTTAGATTTTATCTTCGTTGAATAGATTAACATGAAGGTCAAATTATCTTTTTGGGTGTGTTGCATTACATTATGGAACTTTACCGCTACTGCTGCACTCACTATCCCTACCCAAGTATCACCAACAGATCAAGCCACAAATCAGCCTACAGGAGTTCAATTAAACCTAAAGAATAGCAATGGAACTACCTATGCTTTTGAGTATTCCACAACATTGTCTATGTCTAACCCAGTTAGAATTGAAGTAAAAAAGGGTTCTTTTAATACACGGCAATGGATTTACAAACTTCAACAGAATACCACCTATTATTGGAGAGCTAAAGCAATTTCAAATTCTGATTCTTCAAATTGGACTTCCATTTGGTCGTTTACCACGAGCAATACAATACAAAGATATCACCCTTCTTCAACGGGGGCAACACTAAACTACTCTAAAATATACCTCTCCTGTTTTAGAACTGCACCTTATGATACATTCGAATTACAATTAGACACCACCCCTTTATTCAACTCAACTATCAATAGACATATATCTATTCCCGATACATTTAAGTCCTTTTATATTGAAAGTTTTCAAGAAAATTTAAGGTATGGAAGTCACTACTATTGGAGATTTCGTGGTATTCATAACAAAGACTCAAGCTCGTGGTCCGATTCTGGGGATTTTATGATCTATGATTCTATTGTACCCAAATATCCAACAGCCTCAGTAAAAGAGGATGTAGAAGTTCAATTTGATTGGCAAAGCGGAAGTATCTATGAGGCCTTTCAAGTTCAGTTAGATACTTCACCTTTTTTTAACTCCATTGCACTAATCGATACCTTGAGTATAGATGGCACTAGAAAATTTGATTCTAATCCATTTAAAGTGGGTCAATTGATGTACGAAACCCATTATTATTACAGAGTAAGGGCATTTAACGCTGCAGATACAACCTATTGGTCACAAAGTGAATTCACAACCAATGGTTTTGCCCCTAATTTTACATTTTCAGACCAATATGTAGATCCAATCGCAGATTTGCGTGTTTACCGAACCATTGAGGGTTCTGAAGGTTATGAGTTTCAAATTGACTTAAATAATACGTTTGATAGCGAGGACTTCCGATCCCTTCATTCCTCAGATGGTAATATCACCTTAGATACCCTAAATTTTGGGGGCATATACCATGTCCGATCTAGGCCATATCATGCAAAAGATACTGGAGATTGGTCAAAAACAAGAACCATAAGTGTTCTTCAGTTTCCAACAACATACTATCCTTACAACAATTGGATGGATATTAACATTACAGATTCACTCATTTTTAGTACAAGAAGAGGCATTGATGGTTTTCAAATTCAAATCTCTGAATCTATTGATTTTAACTCCGAGTTATTTTTAGACTCTACGTTGTATGGGTTACCTATTTTTGATGACCCTGCTGTAAAAACTAGACTTTTTAAATTCAATCAAGATTACTACTGGCGAATGCGTTGTTGGCACAAAGCTGATACTTCCATATGGAGCACCTCCAAAAAATTTACGACTCAAGTTTCTCCTAAATTGATCAAGCCATACAACAGTGACTTCCTTGGAACAAATACAACAACCCTTCTTGAATGGGAGAGAGTTAAAGGAGCTGTCACCTATCATTTAATGGTTGATACATCTACTGACTTCTCTTCTAAAAATAAAATAGATACCCTCATTTCACTCACTAATACCTTTGCGCTTACAGAACTTTATTTTGGCAAATTATACTATTGGAAACTGAAAGCTATAGGAATACAAGACACATCAGATTGGAGTGAAACTTGGCAGTTTAAAATTTTCACTCCTCGTCTAACCTACCCGTCTAATAATATCAAAAATCTGACATTAACTAGTTTGGATTGGGCTTCTATACAAGGAACTTCTGGATATATTTTAGAAATAGACTCCACACTAAATTTTTCTAATCCATGGCAGATTCAACAACAGGATTCAAATTCTTTCTTTCATTATTTTTTAGAAACACCCTCTATCATTACATTTAACACCCAATATTTTTGGCGAGTTAAGCTATTTCATAATAAAGACACCTCATCGTGGAGTCATGTTTGGAACTTTACAACTAAACCCAGAAGATCACCTACACTTATAGCCCCTAAAAATTTATCTGAAGATGTCCCTGTAATTGCCACACTATCTTGGAATAAATATTCTGGTGCGGCTAGTTATACCTTGGCATACAGTACAAAACAAGATTTTACAAATGCAATAAAAGTTAGTGTTTCAGGTAATGCAAAAACGTTGGCTCTCAAAGAAAAAACAACCTATTACTGGAGAGTTATCGGCAAAAACTCCTCCAATCAAGAATTTTATGATTGGAGTGAAACATGGCAGTTTACCACTGACGAAGGACTCCCAGCCCCTCAATTGGTCTCGCCCCAAAATATGATCAACAATCTAAATACAGATGTAACTTTAAATTGGGAAAAAACATCGGGTGCTACAAGTTATACCATAGAGCTTTCAAATTCACCTGACTTTATTGGAGTATTTAAGAGAACTTCAAATACAAACTCATATACCTATTCTGATTTGAATCACAATACATTATATTATTGGAGAGTAAAGACAACTGCAGGGAGTATATCTAGTCCATGGAGTGAGGAATGGCAATTTACTACTGAAAAAGATAGATCTAAAATCGTGCAAGCCACATATAATCCTCCTTTAATAAATCCGATACCTGCAAACTCATCGATAACAATAGATTGTAAAAACTCTAACTATAAACCCTTTCATATTTGTAATAATTGGGGGGCCGTCGTTTTTGAATTTTCATCAGCAGATACCAAAACTATCCACAATCTTGATATAACAGAATGGCCGGCTGGCATATATTACCTTCGATTATCAAATGGCAGTAAGAATACCTACAAAAAAATACTCATTCATTAATCGGTCGATGAAAGTGCAAAACAAATATATTTGCCTTTCATGCTTGTAAAGACTTATGGAAGTGCCGTTTATGGTATATCAGCTCAACTCATTACCGTAGAAGTAAATGTAGGCCAAGGTGCTAAAACTCAAATTATAGGATTACCAGACAATGCTGTGAAAGAGAGTCAACCTCGTGTAAATGCAGCTATGAAAAATTGCGGATACACTTACCCTCGTAAAGGTGTAATTATCAATATGGCTCCTGCTGATATTCGAAAAGAAGGATCTTCCTATGACCTAACTATTGCCTTAGGCGTGATGGCTGCTGGCGAACTGATCAATCCCATCGGATTGGATGATGTTATCATCATGGGTGAACTTAGCTTAGATGGAAGCATTTTACCCATCAAAGGGGCGTTACCCATAGCTATTCAAGCCCAAAAAGATGGATTTAAACGATTGATTTTGCCTGTCGAGAATGCACGCGAAGCGGCGATTGTCAAAGATCTAGAAGTATATGGAATGCATACCCTCAAAGAAGTGGTCAACCTTCTGGAGGGTAGCGCAACAATAGAACGAACTATCGTCAATCCTAGGGATGATTTTGCAGACGGAATCCAACAATTAGCCTATAATTTTAGTGATGTAAAAGGACAAGAAAATATAAAACGTGCCATGGAAATTGCTGCAGCAGGTGGTCATAATATAATACTAATAGGGCCTCCAGGAGCAGGAAAAACCATGTTAGCCAAACGCTTGAATACTATACTACCCCCTATGAATTTGCATGAAGCACTTGAAACTACCAAAATTCATTCTGTTGCAGGTAGATTAGGGTCTAATGCATCACTCATGGCAAAACGTCCCTTCCGAAGTCCACACCACACCATAAGCGATGTAGCCCTAGTAGGAGGAGGAAATCATCCTCAACCGGGTGAAATTAGTTTGGCACATAACGGCGTGCTATTTTTAGATGAATTACCCGAGTTTAAAAGAACCGTTCTTGAGGTGTTAAGACAACCCCTTGAGGAAAGAAGAGTTACCATATCTAGAGCAAAATTTTCTGTTGATTACCCTTGTAGTATGATGCTTGTTGCAAGTATGAATCCGTGTCCTTGCGGTTACTTTAATCATCCAGAAAAAGAGTGTGTATGTGCTCCTGGCGTTGTTCAAAAATACCTCAGTAAAATAAGTGGCCCTTTATTAGATAGAATAGATATACATATTGAAGTTACACCCGTGAATTTTGATGAGCTGAATTCAACAAATACCAAACCAGAAGAAAAAAGCGAATTCATCATAGAACGTGTTATCAAAACAAGAGACATCCAAAATAAACGATTTAAAGATCTCCCAATCTACAGTAATGCTCAAATGGAAAGTAACTTAATTAGAAAATACTGTCAAATAGATCACGCAGGCACCCTATTATTGAAAAATGCTATGACAAAATTAAATTTAAGTGCAAGAGCCTATGATCGAATTTTAAAAGTAAGTAGAACAATAGCAGATCTTGATGATAGTGAAGCGATAACAATTGTTCATCTTGCTGAAGCTATTCATTACAGGAGTTTGGATAGAGAGGCCTGGGGAGGCTAAATGACATCAATACTTCATAACTATAATTGAATTTACATTGTACTTTCGCACCATGAAATTATTTACAACTCACGTATGTATGGTCAAGGATATTGGAGTTCATGGAAATCTTTTTGGAGGTATAATGATGGCTTGGATTGATGAAGCTGCAAGTGCTATGGCTGTTAGTACATGTCACACTCCCAATATGGTTACCGTAAAAGTGGATGAACTTATTTTTAAGAAAAAAGTCAAAGAAGGTTTCTTGATTCGAATTTACGGAGAAGTTGCCAAAATGGGTAACACCTCCATTACTTTTAAAATTGAAGCACGTAAGGTAAGTGTATATACTGGTGAAGAGGATGTATTAGTAACGACCAATACGACATTTGTTCGAATTGATGAAGAAGGTAAACCTACACCTATCCCTACTATTGTCAAAGAACGGTTCAGAGACAAACAAATTTAAATACTTCATTTACCTTTTTTAACGTTATAGGATTAAGTAAAAAAGATAAATCCTATGCCTGTAAAAACCCACCGTAAAAATCTTGATCGTTTTATACTCTTTGAATTAGGAATAATTTTCGCATTACTTTTTGTTAATTATGCCTTAAATATTAGTTACGGAGAGCCTACTACTTCATTCTATAATGATGAAAATGTCTTAGACGAAACTCCATTTCAATTGGTAATGGAAGAAGATAAACCCATTCCAAAACAAAAAGAAGAATCAAAACCCAAAAAGCAGGATAATATACAAGCCGCTCATATATTTAATCCCCAATCCCTTGTGCTTCAAATCGATGATCTTTTTAAATTACAAACAAAGCCATCAAAATCCAGTTTACCTCAGATTAAAAATATCGCTCCAATTGTTGTAACCCCTCGATTAGACACTACCACCATTGTAAGAGATTGGGCAGACATTATGCCTGAATTTCCCGGGGGTGATGAAGCCCTTAACGCCTACATCATTGATCAATTCACCATTCCTGATATTATATATGAAGTTGCAAATACCGTAGAAGTAGTTGTAGAATTTATTGTCAATGAACAAGGAGAAATTGAAAATATTAAGATATTACAATGCTCCAAACCTGGACTTGGAATTGAGGAAGAAACACAACACATCTATAAAAATATGCCGAAGTGGTTTCCTGGTAAAAGCAATGGAAGACCTGCAAAAGTGCGCATGAAACAACCCATAAAAATAAATATTCAGTGAAGTAAGGGTATATTTAGCTAAAAGCATTAAACACCACCCAACTTCCAAGATATGCTAGAAGTGTCATATACACAAATTGAATAAAAGGCCATTTCCATGATTTTGTTTCCTTGTAAACTACCGCAAGTGTGCTCATACATTGCATAGCGAAAGCATAAAAAACCATTAGAGATAGAATTACTGCTAAAGTATAAATTGGTTGACCTAAATCATCTAAATCAGCATTCATCTTCTGTCTTAACTGATTAAAATTTTCTTCATCACCAACGCTATAGATCGTACTCATTGTTCCTACAAAAACTTCTCTAGCAGCAAATGAGGTAATTAGAGCTATTCCAATTTTCCAATTGAAACCAATAGGGGTAATTGCGGGTTCAATTGCTTTCCCAAAATAACCCGCATAACTCTGCTCTAATTTGGGGGCTTCTTGCAGACTAAATGTTTCGTTAGGCTTTGGACCATAACTCGCAAAAAACCAAAGAAAAATAGAAATAATTAATATGATTTTACCTGCCTCGGTAACAAAACTCTTTGACTTTTGCCAGCAATTCATCCAAATATTACCCCATCGCGGAGCATGATAAACTGGTAATTCCATAATGAAATACGAGGGGATATTATACCGGATAAACCATTTAAAAACAAGTGCAGCTAAAAGTGCTGCAACCGTACCTAACACATACATGGCTAACATGACAAGAGCTTGCAAACTAATAATACCCAACACAGGGGTATTCGGTATAGCCATAGAAATAAGCAAAGTATATACGGGGAGTCGAGCCGAACAGCTCATCAATGGAGTAACCATAATCGTAATTAGACGATCTTTCCAGTTTTCCATATTTCGAGTACTCATTATAGCGGGAATAGCACATGCTGCACCGCTCAATAAGGGAACTACTGATTTGCCACTCAAACCCAATCCTCGCAACATTTTGTCCATGATAAAACTTACACGAGCCATATATCCTGTATCCTCAAGCAAACTCATAAAGAAAAATAAAATTGCAATTTGAGGAACAAAGACAACGACTCCAGCAATGCCAGCAACTAAGCCATTGATAATTAATTTTTTGAGCCAGCCTGCCGGTAAAAACTCCGCCAAAGATTCTCCTAAAATACCAAACCCATTCTCTATCCAATCCATTGGATAGGAAGCAAGCGTAAAAACACTCTGAAAGATGCAAAGAAGAACTACTAAAAATAAAAAATATCCAATGATAGGATGTGTAGCATAAGCATCAATTTTACTCGAGATTAATTCTCTTTTTGTCTTAATTGTGGTTGTTTTATTTAACAATTTAGCAATTGAATCAAAGTGTGATTCATGAGTATGGTCATTTTCTGATCCAAATGCATAATGTGGGACGAACTGATCTTCGAAAAGTGCACTTTTAAGAGCTTGTGTACCTTCACCTGTACGTGCATTAATCTTGAATATTCGAATTCCAAGCTCTTTTTCAAGACGTTCTACATCAATTTCAAAACCTTTAAAATCAGCAATATCCATCATATTTAATGCCAATATCATAGGGGTACCTTGTTGCGCTAATTGACTAAAATAAAAAAGATTTCGCTTTAAATTTGATGCATCAGCGATATACAAGATCGTGTCTGGAGGTGGATCTTGAAAAAATACTTTAATAGCCTCCTTTTCATCCAAGCTTTTTGGATTGAAGGAATAAGTGCCAGGTGTATCTATAAGCTCAATTTTTCTTGAGCCTAGGGTAACTGTACCTGTTTTATTTTCAATAGTTGTCCCAGGAACGTTTGTGATTTTTTGTTTTAATTTGGTTAAAATATTAAATAATGAGGACTTTCCACAATTTGGATTTCCTACCAAGACTATTTTTGATTGATACTCCATTTTAGCTATTGAATAGAGAATCAAGTGGGTTTACATGTATGCTATAAGCTTCATTTCTACGCATACTCAACGTATATTCTTCTAATTCGTAGGCAATGGGATCTCCAAAAGGTGCTTTCATTATAGGCTTTACCAATACACCTGGGATACATCCCATTTCTTGTAATTTTTCTTTGTAAGGGGAATCCTCAATAGAAGAAATTCTTGCAATGTTTCCTAGTGGTAAATCTGATAGTCTCAAAACAAGCTACAAAGATGTATTTTTATTTGGATTAATTAAACATAAGGTATTGGTATCACCATTTTAACAAAGCAATAACCTTCTCTTTTATTCTACTTTTTGCCATAAAATTAGCTTCCAAATCAGCATTAAATGGAATAGGCGTATCTAAACTACAAACACGTGTAATTGGAGCATCTAAATCTGTAAAGCAATATTCACTTATCCAAGCTGCTATTTCTCCACCAATACCTCCTTGCTCTGTATCCTCATGGACGATCATCACTTTACCGGTAACTTTTACAGCATCAGCTACCGCATTTTTATCCCATGGAACCAAGGTACGTAAATCCAATAAAGTAGCTTTTAAGGCTAATTCTTCCGTCACTTCTTTACACCAATGCACCCCCATTCCATAACTAATAAACAGTATATCATCTCCCCACGAATCTACTTTTGCCTTCCCTATTTCAATGATGTAAGACTGAATTGGTACTTCTTCCTTTACGGATCGATATAGCCCCTTGTGCTCAAAAAATAAAACTGGATTGGGATCTTCAAAAGCGGCTAATAATAGCCCCTTAGCATCAATAGGCGTACTTGGATATACTATTTTTAAACCGGGAATATGAAAAAACCAAGCTTCATTGCTTTGACTATGAAATGGCCCTGCAGCTGAACCACCACCTGTCGGTAATCGGATGACTACATCACTATTTTGACCCCAACGGTAAAACGTTTTAGCTAAATTATTGGCAATTTGATTAAAACCACAACTTACAAAATCAGCGAATTGCATTTCTACCATTGATTTCTTCCCTACAATACTTAAACCTAGTGCAGCCCCCAATGGTGCAGCTTCACTGATGGGTGTGTTTCGTACACGTTGGGCTCCAAATTCTTTTATAAATCCATCCGTTATTTTAAAAACTCCACCATAATCACCAATGTCTTGACCCATTAAAATTAAGTTAGGGTAAGTATTCATAGCTATTTTTAATCCATCCTGAATGGCATCAATAAAACGAAGTTCTTTCGTATCTTCAGTGGGTAAACTATTTTTAGATACGTGATCCATAAAAACATCATTGATCTCATCACTGGTATTGACCACTAATTGCTCTTTATCATTAAAAACAGCAACCGCTTCCACTATTTCTTGAGCTATTGCTTCCTTAATAGATATCAACTGCTCCGCTAACAGTATATGAGTATTCGTTAAATATTCTTCATACAACTTCACAGGATCTTTTTGAGCCCATTGTGCCATCAATTTGTAAGGAACATATTTTGTACCACTCGCTTCCTCGTGACCCCGCATTCTGAAGGTCTTACATTCAAGCAAAAATGGTCGTGGATTTTTTCTTAAATCATTAGCTATAGATGTAACTTCATGATATACTTCAAGGATGTTATTCCCATCTATACTTTTACTTTCAATACCATAACCAATACCTTTATCCGCTATATGTTTACATTTAAACTGATCTTTACTTGGAGTACTCAAGCCATATCCATTGTGTTCTACTAAAAAAATTACAGGCAAGTCCCACACTGCAGCTAAATTGACAGCCTCGTGGAATTCACCTTCACTTGTGCCCCCATCGCCACTGAAAGCAAGGGATACTTTGTTGGCATTATCTAATGTGTGAGCCAAAGCAACACCATCTGCCACACTTAACATGGAACCCAAATGCGAAATCATCCCAATTATATGAAAGTCTAAAGTACCAAAATGAAATGATCGATCTCGGCCTTTCGTAAAACCCTGGGGTGATCCTTTCCATTGATAAAATAACTTTTTCAGTGGAATGTTTCGAGTGGTGAACACTCCCAAATTTCGATGCAAAGGGAAGATATATTCATCTGCTGCCAATGCCATTGTTGCTCCTACAGAAATAGCCTCCTGACCTATCCCACTAAACCATTTACTGATTTGACCTTGACGTAGCAATTTGAGCATTTTATCTTCAATCATTCGTGGTTTGATTAAAGCAGAATACAAAGCTAAATGCTCCGTAGAGGTATAATTATCCCATTTTTTAAAGTCCACTTCTACGAAATAAATACAATTATTGTAAGCTATCGAAAGTTTACAAAGCTATTTTTGTTAAGTGCTTCTATTAGTAGACAATTACGACTCTTTTACTTTCAACTTATACGACTACTTTTTAAAATGTGGTGTAGCTGTTGAAGTGGTTCGAAATGATTGTATTGATATAGACACCATCGACGAAAAGTATCAAGGTATTGTTTTTTCACCCGGTCCTGGAAAACCCACTAATGCAGGTAAAATGATGGATATTATAGAAAAATACTATCAAAAAATTCCTTTATTCGGTGTATGTTTGGGGATGCAGGCGATCGGAGAGTTTTTTGGTGGTCAGCTTATCCAATCCAATTATCCCATGCATGGTAAGGTGAGTGAACTTACATACGATGCAAAACACTCCATGTTCGCTAACATCACACCTCCACTAAAAGTAGGTCGATATCACTCTCTGGTTCTAGATCAATTAGAAAATGCCCCCCTTTCTATAATTGCAACAACAGATATACATGAACCCATGGCTATCGTACATGACACCCTTCCTATTTGGGGAGTGCAGTTTCACCCTGAATCCATACTAACAGATCAGGGAATTCAAATCATAAATAATTGGTTATCTTGCCACTTATTAAACTAGAAAACGAAACATAATTTAAAATATGATTGCAATAAACTGTTCAAGCAATATTCCGAAAATTAATGATAAAATGTCACCCGCAAAATGCTTAGACATTATGATTGAAGAGGAATGTTTTGAGCTACCTGTTTTTCGGGATAATCAAATCTATGGAACTATTCAAATGGAAGATTGCATGCATACTATAGAGCCAACGATTGAAACATTAATCATTCCAAGATTTGTTAGTATTTACTATCAAGCTCATATTTTTGAGGTACTTCAAGTTTTTAAGTCTTCTCCAAGAAGTGTATGTGCCGTTTTGGGAGATGATTTAAAATGGATGGGTATAATTACCAAACAACGACTATCCGATATGCTTTCTCAATCTCTCACTATTGAACAAAACGGTGCACTGCTGATTCTTGAAATGTCATCTTTACATTATTCGAGTTATGAAATATCCCGAATTGTTGAAGGAGAAGGATCTAAAGTATTAGGATTTTGGCTTCATAAAAATCAAGACTCTGCTCGAATACGTGTTTCCATAAAATTAAATACATCTAATGTTGAACGCATCGTCAATGGATTTGATCGATTTGGGTACGATATTATTTCCATATTTGGTGATGAAGATTACAATGAAAATGTAAAACGTAAATTTCAATCATTTATGAAATACTTGGATGATTAAATACACTATTATTGGGATTTTCGTTTGCCTATCACTCCTGTCAAAAGCACAACAAATATGGCCTCTAAACATTATAGAGATCACTGGAAACGAAATAACTAAAGCTTCTGTTATACAACGTGAATTATTAGTTTACTCTGATTCTATATATGACTTTGAAAGCGTAGAGTTTCAGCAATTACTTCGGCAGTCTGAACAAAGAATAACTAATCTTAATTTATTCAATAGTGTAACAATAGAAGGATATATAGATAGTACCCAATTTTATGAAGTTTGTATTGTACTGCATATTCATGTAATTGAAAAATGGTATCATTGGCCTATTCCCTTTTTGGAATTTAGTGACCGTAATTTTAATGTCTGGGGAAATTTATCATTTGACCCTGCCCGAACAAATTATGGACTTTATCTTTTCAACTACAATCTTTGGGGTAAAAATCATACGCTGAAAACTAAACTTAAAACAGGTTACAACAAAAAACTTGGTATAGAATACCGCATTCCCTTTTTATCTTCATCTACTGGATGGGGCATAAAAGCCTCTTTTGATTATTCCTCACAAAATGAAGTATGGCACACTACGACCAATGATAGCTTGCAATTTTATAAAAATGGTCAAACTAATTTGATAAAAAATACAACCGCATATATAGCGTTGAGTAAACGAGTAAGTCCCTTTGCTCGAATTTTTTTTACTCCTCATTTTAGAAACGATCAACTGAATGCAGCCTTACCATCATCAGATTTCTTGGTTCACAATGAATCGTATCAGAATACCTATGGTTTTCAATTTGCCATTGAACAGGATAAGCGAAATAATATTTTTTTTCCTACCCAAGGTAGTTTTTCAAGAGCTAGCCTAACCGGGTTGGTATGGGAAAACATACGTGCTGATTACAATGCCCGTTTGACTGTAAAAACACAAAAATTCACCCAACATACCCCTGTCCTATATTCTGCATTGTCATTTTATTCTCAAGTAAATACCAATAAAAATCCCCCCTACTCTCAACGAAAAATACTGGGTTATGATGAAATCATTCGTGGATTTGAACATTATGTTGTTGATGGGACTGCTGGTTGGAAGGCTAATGCTGCCATCCGATTTCATGGTGTGAATAAGCATATAAAATTGCCTTTTGTTCCCTTCAAAAACTACCAAACGCTACCCGTAAATATCTATTGGGAATTGTATACCGATGCTGGCTATGTTCAATATGCTAATCCAGATCCAAGCAATCGGTTGGTTAATCGCTTTTTGTACGCTGGGGGAATAGGTTTAAATACCCTTTTTTACAACGATCGGATGGTAAGATTTGAATATAGTTTGAATAGTTTACAAGAACATGGTTTCTTTGTACACTTCAATAAAGCCATTTAGATGAAAGTAGCATTATATGGAAGGGGCATAAAATATCCCAACTTCAAAGCGTTTTATTCTCGCTTGATATGGGTACTAGATACCCATGAAGTGGCATTTGAACTTGTAGAATCTTACGGTATTTTTTTAAAAGAAAAATATGGCATTACTCATACAATATGCAATCATGACCAACTCCGATTAAAGAACTTTGATTGCTTAATTAGTTTGGGTGGTGATGGGACAGCGTTGGATACATTGTCTTTAGTTCGTGATAGTGGATTGCCTGTCATGAGTATCAATTTAGGTAGACTCGGATTTCTTGCCAACATAACCATGGATGAAATTGAGGCTGCTGTACAAGCATTAAAAAATGGGCAGACAACACTAGAAAAAAGGACCATTATTCACGTAGAATCTGACATAGATGAAATCAATGCTTTCCCCTATGCGCTCAATGATTTTGTGATTCAAAAAAGAGATACATCAGCTATGATAACCTTGAAGACGAATCTAAACGGTTCGTATTTGAATACCTATTGGGCCGATGGATTAATTGTAGCGACACCAACAGGGTCATCTGGGTATAGCCTAAGTTGTGGCGGACCATTTATATTTCCTGGATCCAAGTCTTTTGCTATAACACCCATAGCCGCTCATAATTTGACTATTAGACCTGTTGTGATTCCCGATCATTCTGTCCTAGAAATTGACACTAGCGGACGAGCAAAGAAAGTGCTGGTTACTCTTGATTCTAGATCTTTTGTCGTGCCATCTGATTCGAAGCTCACCATCAGACGAGCTTCATTTGAGTTTTCGATGCTACAGTTACAAGGCACAAACTATATGGATACCATTCGCAATAAATTGCTCTGGGGTGCCGATCGTAGGGATGAATAGTTGTCTAATAATGTAACTTACTGATGAATTAATTCTGCACCACAATCTACCATTTTCTAGTTGGTGGTATCGTTATTTTCTACTCCGCTAAAACATTCGTAATAACTCCATATTTCATTTAAAAAAATAGCTGTTTTTATGACTTTATAGCAGATTAACATAAATATAGAATGATAAAATTGAATACTTACTCTTTATTTGCATTAACAACAAGTTGTGTTCAATATCTAAGACTATGAAACTAGACAAAATAGACATATCAAACTACAGAAGTATTGAAAGCCTTGAACTTGATGTTAAAGCCGTAAATGGAAGTCACACATTTGCACTTTTAGGTATAAATGAATCAGGAAAAAGTAGTTTTCTTCAAGCTCTATCATTAGTCGAGTCTGGTCAAATTAATCACCCTCTCGATTACTTCAATCAAAAGGAAGAAGTGTATGTACAATTAAGCTACACTAATATTCAGAAGGTCAATTTGATATGGACACATTCTTAGAGCAGAATAAAAAATTGATAGAGTTAATAAAATAAAAACTACCGCCAACAATGGGTATAAAACATAGGGCGGACAGTGGCTTCCGCAACTTTTGGGTTCTTAGCAAACTTTGTCTCGGTGGACAGGTACGCAGCTCCGATATGCCCTACGTTTCATACCCGAGCCGTTGTGCAACATTAAATAGCACACTTCAATAATTAAGAATTTAAGGCTATACTTAATTAACAACCTCTCTTATTTAATAATTTTGTGATTTTCTTAATTAAGAAGTATCTTTGTTTAAGCTTATACTTAAATAAAAATGAAAACATTCAAATCTGGTAATTATATAAACCAAGGAACTTATAAAAGCTTTCAACCCAATAAAATAAATCAACAATGGGTTATTGACGATATGGAAGTATTAAACCTTTTAAGTCAAGCAGACAGACAACTTGGAAGACTCGATATGTATTCTGAATACATTCCAAATATCGATTTATTTATCAGTATGCACGTTTTAAAAGAGGCAACGCAATCAAGTAAAATTGAAGGAACAAAAACAAACATAGAAGATGCTTTATTAGATAAAGAAGATGTAAATGATGAAAAAAGAGATGATTGGGAAGAAGTACATAATTATATCGAAGCATTAAATTCTGCTATTAAAAGTTTAGAAAAACTACCTTTTTCCTCTAGGTTAATAAGAGAAACTCATAAAATACTACTAAAAGGAGTAAGAGGAAAACATAAACTTCCTGGAGAGTTTAGGAGAAGCCAAAACTGGATAGGAGGAGCTAGTATTAATGACGCTACATTCATTCCACCTATTCACACAAGTGTTAATGATTATATGGGCGATTTAGAAAATTTTGCTCACAATATTGAATCATTTTTCCCCGACTTGCTTAAAATTGCATTAATACATTATCAATTTGAAACAATTCATCCCTTTTTGGATGGTAATGGAAGAGTTGGCAGATTAATGATTACCTTGTATTTGGTTGAGAAAGGGATATTAAAAAAACCTATCCTTTATCTCTCTGATTTTTTCGAAAGAAACAGAATGCTATATTATGACAACCTAACAAAAGTTAGGGAAAAAAGTGACTTAAGTCAATGGTTCAAATTCTTTTTAGTTGGAGTAATAGAAACTGCAAAAAACGGAATAAATACATTTGATAGTATTTTAAAACTACAAAAAGAAGTTGAAGCTAAACTACAAACATTAGGAAGTCGCTCGTATAATGCTCAATTGATTTTAAACCATCTATATCAGCGACCAATTATAGATGCCCAAAAAGTTAAAGACTTGACAGGTTTATCCTCACCTTCTGTTTATAAATTAATTGAAGAGCTAGAAAAGCTAGAAGTATTAACTGAAATAACCGGTGCAAAAAGAGGAAAAATTTATTTATTTAGAGAATACACAAAGTTATTTAAATAAAAACGTTGCCCAACAATGGCTATAAGTAATAGCTTGTTCTCACCTATTTCTGAAAATCCTCGAGGATTTTCAGCTTGGTGTGTACTTGCAAAGGTTATTGCCAATCCACGCAACTACTCATATCCGAGACCGTCACGCTATACCCAAAACACTTATAATGTACCACGCAATTCCTGTTCTCGTTCGATGGCTTCGAATAGAGCTTTAAAGTTTCCTTTACCAAAAGAAGTCGCCCCTTTACGCTGAATGATTTCAAAGAAAAGTGTAGGCCTAGGTTCGATGGGTTTTGTAAATATTTGAAGTAAATAGCCTTCATCGTCACGATCTACCAATATACCCAATTCCCTTAATGGTGCAATATCTTCATCAATTTCACCCACTCGATCTAATACCACATCATAATAGGTATCTGGCACACGTAAAAATTCTATTCCACGAGACACCAACTCCCGCACAGTTTTTATAATATCATTAGTTGCTACGGCAATATGTTGTACCCCGGGTCCTTCATAAAAATCGAGATATTCCTCTATTTGAGATTTCTTTTTACCGTCAGCTGGTTCATTGATTGGAAATTTAATTCTACCGTTTCCATTGCTCATTACTTTACTCATGAGAGCTGTATAATCCGTAGATATATCTTTATCATCAAAAGAAACTATTTGAGCAAAACCAAGTACATCTTTATAAAAATTCACCCACGTATTCATTTCACCTAACTCCACGTTACCTACCATATGATCAATATACAATAATCCAGTGGGGATTGGCTTATAGGCTGTTTCCCAAGCTGTATATCCTGGCAAGAAAATCCCATTGTAATGATTACGTTCAACAAAAATATGTACGGTCTCTCCATAGGTATATATACCTGAACGAATGACATAGCCGTCCGCATCTTCTTCTTTGGTTGGTGTCATATAATGTTTCGCACCTCGACTGATCGCCTCATCATAGGCGATTTGTGCATCAGGCACCCAAAGTGCTACTACTTTTACTCCATCACCATGGGCTTCAATATGTTGACCAATGGTGGTCCCACTTTTCAGTGGAGATGTGAGTACAAGCCTGATTTTATCTTGGTATAAAACATAACTCTCCCTGTCCTTTAGTCCTGTTTCCAATCCAGCATAAGCCAGTTCTTGAAATCCAAAAGCAGTTTTATAGAAATGGGCTGCTTGCTTGCTATTGCTGACATATATTTCTACATAATCCGTCCCTAACAAGGGCATAAAGTCCTGAGCTTCGTCGTATACTTTGGGAAGTGTTAATCTATTAATACTCATATAAATTGAGTACAAATGTATACTAATGACGCTTATAAAATCAAGTCTGGCAGTACTATTCGCTTTGTTTAGTTTCTTACCAAACAGTTAAAAGTCCATCCAATAAAAGTATTTGTTAAAAAAATAAACCAAAATGTATATTTCAATATCAACAATAAGCATCGATACCTAAATAATCTTTTGTTTTAATGAGAGAATATATTAAGCGTTGATCAATCATAAAATGAAGATTCATTTCTTTTCCAATTTTCTAGAAAATTTAATTCGTGTGTATTGAGCATTCCGTTTATTGCGTATTATTCAATAAAAGCCCCCTCCTACAAAAAGTATCCCCTATTTTTTGTATTCAGGAGCTCTTGAATATGAAAACTCTGAAAGCTATAGAAAACTTCCAACTGCAAATAGAATACATATTATTAATTTAACGTTCGGTTGAAATATGATTTTGGTCATAAATTCATATGATTTTTATACAAAAAATGGAAATTATACCTTGAAATAAAAATAGTAGGCATACCAATCTTTGATCATGTATCTTTGTTGAGTTTTAACTTGTATGCTTTATTTCATCACACATCTCTGTAATCCGGATGCCCCTTGGGTAACCTTTGTGCATGGTGCTGGAGGAAGCAGCAGCATTTGGTACAAACAAATACGAGCCTTTAAACCCCAGTATAATGTATTGCTCATTGATCTCCGAGGACACGGAAAATCTAAAAAACCCATTTACGAACAACTGAAATCGTATTCTTTTAAAAATATAGGTAATGAGGTGATTGAAGTATTGGATCATCTCAAAATAACATCTACCCATTGGATAGGTATATCCTTGGGTACGATCATTATTCGGGAACTCGCCGAACGATTTCCTGAACGTACCAAAAGTATGATATTGGGTGGAGCCATTATGAAAATAAATCTCAGGGGACAAGTCCTCATGAAACTAGGGGTAATATTTAAATCTGTTGTTCCGTACTTGATGTTATACCGATTTTTTGCTCATGTAATTATGCCCAAAAAATCACACCAAGAAAGTCGAAACTTATTCATTAACGAAGCTAAAAAGCTCTATCAAAAGGAGTTTCAACGGTGGTTTACGCTTGTTGCTGAGGTAAATCCACTACTTCGATTGTTTAGAATCAATGATTTACCCATCCCCACGCTATATATTATGGGCTCACAAGATCACATGTTTTTACCTCCTATTCAAAAATTAGTGTCCCATCATGTCCATGCATCATTGGAAGTTATTCCTAGATGTGGCCATGTAGTAAATGTTGAACAACCTATGCTATTTAATCAAACTAGTCTTCAATTTTTACAACGCTTTGACTAATCCATCGCTCTACCTTGTTCCCAACTTTATTGGTGAATTTTCCAAGGATTATTTACCCCCACGTACAATAGAAAAAATCTATACCATCCGTCACTTTATAGTAGAGCGCGAAAAAACAGCTCGTGCTTTTTTAAAAGCCATTGGACACCCCACTCCACAAGATGAGTTTGTTTGTATTGAACTGAACAAACATGACAATTACTCGGGATTTAAACTATTTTTTGATCAATACATTAACGATTTCCCAATTGGCGTTTTGTCTGAAGCTGGTTTGCCTGCTATAGCAGATCCAGGCCATGAAGTAGTTCGTTATGCCCACGCAAAGCAGGTGCGAGTAGTCCCTTTGTCTGGAAGTTCATCCCTATTTTTAGCACTTATGGCCAGTGGTTTTAATGGGCAGAACTTTCAGTTTAACGGATACCTTCCTATTGACTCCAAAGATCGAATCCTTGCTTTAAAGGATATGGAATACCGGGCACGAAAGACTACTCAAATTTTTATGGAAGCTCCTTATCGCAATAATGCATTTTTGGAATTTTTGATCAAGAATCTCCAACACTCAACACAATTGTGTGTTGCTGTAGATTTAGAAAAGGATGGAAAAGAAACCATTATTTCAAAACCCATTCGGGATTGGAAACCAAAAGAAATAGAGCTTCACAAAAAACCTTGCATTTATATCATTGCTGGTTAAATGCTCGCTCCTTGTATGATTTGCTCCACACAATCTGGATTGAGTAAGGTGGATATATCGCCCAAACTTTCCGTATTACCCTCCGCTATTTTTCGAAGAATACGACGCATGATTTTACCACTTCGGGTTTTAGGAAGACCAGCTGTAAATTGTATTTTTTCGGGTTTTGCTATTGGGCCTATTAATGACGCAACTAGACTGTTGATTTCTATTTTAATCCCCACCGAAGCATCTTCATGCTTCGGTGATCGCAAGGTTACAAAGGCATATATAGCATGTCCTTTGATTGGATGAGGATATCCTACTACCGCACTTTCGGCAATAAGAGGGTGTTCATTAATAGCATTCTCAATTTCAGCTGTACCAAGATTGTGCCCGCTGACAATCACTACATCATCTACACGACCTGTAATCCGGTAATTCCCGTTTTTATCGCGTTTGGCACCGTCCCCAGTAAAATATTTTCCTTCAAATGCGCGATAATACGTATCTGCAAAACGCTGATGATTCCCATAAATAGTCCTAGCCATGCTGGGCCAAGGAAATTGAATACATAAACGACCTTCGGCTTCAAGAGTGGCAATTTCATTGCCTGCCTCATCCATTAAACATGGCTGAATACCGGGAAGAGGTAACGTAGCAAAAGTGGGTATATCTTTCGAAACACCTGCAAGATTTGATATCATTATACCTCCTGTTTCTGTTTGCCACCAAGTATCTACAATAGGACATTGACCCTGACCAATATGCTCATTATACCATTGCCAGGCCTCTAAATTAATAGGTTCGCCTACGGTACCTAATGTTTTTAAACTGCCTAGATCATGCGAATGTACCCAGCTCAAGTCACCACTGGCCAATGAACGGATAGCTGTAGGAGCTGTATAGAAAATATTGACCTTATGTTTTTCGATGATACGCCAAAACCGTCCCATATCTGGATAACTTGGTATTCCCTCAAACATCACGGTAGTCGCTCCAGCACTCAGTGGACCGTAAAGAATATAACTATGTCCGGTAATCCATCCAATGTCTGCAGTACACCAGTAGATATCGCCCTCTTGGTATTGAAAAACATTTCGAAATGAGTAATTAGTATATACCATATACCCCCCACAAGTATGTACCATGCCTTTGGGTTTTCCCGTACTCCCGCTCGTGTACAAAATAAATAAGCTATCCTCAGCATCCATACTTTCGGCAACACATGCATCCGATGCTTTCGCAAACACTTCATGCCACCATACATCTCGACCTGATTTCATGGATACTTTTAACCCGGTTCGCTGAAGTACCAATACGCGTCGAATACTTAGACAGGAAATTAACGCCTGATCGACAATTGCTTTGAGGGGGGTGATTTTCTGACCACGATATCCGCCGTCTGCCGTAACCAAAAGAGAACATTGAGCATCGTTGATTCGATCCGATAAGCTTTGAGCACTAAATCCAGCAAAAACAACCGAATGAATGGCACCAATTCGAGCACAAGCCAACACGGTATAGGCCAATTCAGGGGTCATGGGCATATAAATACAAATTCGATCTCCTTTTTGGGCACCCAATGCTTTAAGCATATTGGCCGTCTTATTAACTTGTTTAGATAATTCCTGATATGAAATATGCAATGGCTTATCCTTAGGGTCATTGGGTTCGAAAAGAATAGCCGTTTGATTTCCTCGAGTAGTTAGGTGCCTATCGATACAGTTTTCTGTGATATTTAACTTACCACCAGCAAACCATTGAATGGTTGGTTTTCTGAGATCAAACGAGAGGGTGTTCTCCCATTTTTTATGCCAAACGAATTCTTGTTCGGCAAAAGCTGCCCAAAATTTTTCGGGATTTTCAACACTCTCTTTGTATAACGTATGATACTGATCGATGCTTTTTGCAACAAAACGGGACATGAAGCGAATTTATACATATTTTTCTGGTGATAGCTATCATTGAACTAAATGGTTCACTAAGTGTTAAACTTGCATAAAGAAAATCATGCAGAACTTTGAACTAATCAATCCCGTAAAAATTTTATTTGGCAAAGGAGAAATCGCTAAATTCAAAACTCAAATTCCATCAAATGCCCGTGTGCTGATGCTGTATGGTGCTGGAAGCATCAAAAAAAATGGAATTTATAATCAAGTAATTCAAGCACTAGATGGAATAACTTACATCGAGTTTGGTGGCATACCCGCTAATCCAGAATATGCTATACTCATGAAAGCATTGTCAATTATTAGACAAGAAAAAATAGATTTTTTACTTGCTGTAGGCGGTGGATCGGTAATTGATGGGACTAAATTTTTGGCTTCTGCGGCTCTTTTTGAAGGCGAAGAACCTTGGGATATATTGACCCAAGGGATACGAACTGAAAAAGGAATGCCCTTTGGTACTGTGCTTACACTTCCTGCTACTGGAACAGAAATGAATAGCGGTTCTGTTATTTCCAGAAAAGAAACTGGAGAAAAATTAGCTATGGGCGGACCGGGATTATTCCCTCAATTTAGTATTCTAGATCCATCTGTTGTGGCATCTATCAACAAACGGCAATTAGCCAATGGTATAACCGACGCTTTTACTCATGTCATGGAACAATACATGACCTATCCTATAGGAGCAGATTTACAAGACCGATTGGCTGAAAGTATCATGAATAGCTTAATTGAAACTGCACCTAAAGTGATGCAAGATCCGAGTGATTATACGATAGCTGCTAACTTTATGTGGTGTTGTACGATGGCCCTTAACGGATTGATTCAAAAAGGAGTACCTTCGGATTGGGCCATTCATGCCATGGGTCATGAACTTACCGCATTATATGGCATAGACCATGCGCGTACATTGGCTATCATAGCCCCAAGACATTATCACTATTTTTTGGAGCATAAAAAAGAAAAATTAGCTCAGTATGGCAAACGGGTATGGAACATTACTGAAGGTTCTGTAGAAGAACGAGCCAAAAAAGCCATTGAAAAAACGGAATCTTTTTTTCATTCGCTTGATATCGATACAAATATTTCCGATTATACTACCGACTATGACGGCACGGCCAAAAAAGTAAGTAACGCCTTACGGAATAGAGGATGGGTGGCTCTTGGCGAACATAAATTAGTGACTCCAGAAGCCGTCCACACTATTATTGAAGCTTGTTATTAAAATCATATTTGCCCTTAAACGTATAGCCTATACCTTTGTATCATGAGTCAAATCAACTGGACTACCGTTAAAACATATGAGGATATTACCTACAAAAAGTGTAATGGCGTAGCCCGTATTGCTTTTAACAGGCCCGATGTACGCAATGCCTTTCGTCCTAAAACCACAAGTGAATTGCTAGATGCCTTTCATGACGCACAAGAAGATTTAAATATAGGGGTTGTTTTACTAAGTGCAGAAGGACCCAGCTCCAAGGATGGAGTGTATTCCTTCTGTAGCGGAGGAGACCAACGCGCACGTGGTAAACAAGGATATGTAGGTGATGATCAATATCATCGACTAAATATATTGGATGTACAACGATTGATTCGTTTTATGCCGAAAGTAGTTATTGCTGTGGTTCCAGGATGGGCAGTAGGTGGAGGGCATAGCCTGCATGTGGTATGTGATTTAACATTGGCTAGTGCCGAACACGCTATTTTCAAACAAACCGATGCTGATGTTACAAGCTTTGATGGTGGATACGGATCTGCTTATTTGGCAAAAATGGTTGGTCAGAAGAAAGCACGTGAAATTTTCTTTTTAGGAAGAAATTATACCGCACAAGAAGCCTTTGAAATGGGCATGGTCAATCAGGTAGTACCTCACCATCAATTAGAAGAAACCGCTTATCATTGGGCACAAGAAATTTTAGCTAAATCTCCAACTAGTATCAAAATGCTCAAATTTGCCATGAATCTAACCGATGACGGTATGGTAGGTCAACAAGTATTTGCTGGAGAAGCCACCCGATTAGCTTACATGACGGATGAAGCACAAGAAGGTAGGGATGCTTTCTTGGAAAAAAGAAAACCCAATTTCAAAAAAAAGTATTTACCGTAATCTAATTAAACCAATCGATTTGCCTTTTGCCAAGGACCAGCATTGTAGGCTTCAATCCCGTTACCTTTCAGTATACGCATAGCACTACCGCTTCGCATGCCACTTGCACAACATGTGATGACGGGTTTATTCCAATTTTTTATTGTTTTTATCTTTCCATCGATTTTGTCTAAGGGAATATTTTTACTCCCTTTCACGTGACCTCCAGCATATTCGCCAGGTGATCTAACATCTACAATGATAGCTCCCTCACGTATCTTTTCTGATAAATCAACTTTGGGACCAAAGAGCTTTTTTATAAATCCAATCATGCCTACAAATGTGAAAAATAAATTGGAACCTATTGTAATTTTAATTGCTAATTTGTAGATTTACCTCTGCCAAATGTCATGGATAAAATAAATCTATACACCCAATGTGTTCAAAAATTACAGGAACAAATTAACGACATCAAAGATGCTATTCTGAAAGTTCAAGAATCCATAGAGGGAGAACAAGGAAGTACTGCAGGTAATAAATTTGAAACGGCAAGAGCCATGGGTCAGGGAGAACTAGATCGTTTAAATGGTCAACTTTTTAAATTAAACCTTGAAATGAATATTCTTCAGCAAATTAATGCAGTAAAACCTTGTAAATCAGCACAATTGGGAGCCATCATCAATACAGAGAAAAAATCCATTTACTTATGTGTAGGCCTGGGTAAATTTGAACTAAACAAAGCAATCATTTATGCCATATCCATCCAATCACCGTTAGGTCAAGCGGTGATTGGAAAAGGAGTCGGAGATGAAATCATTTTAGGCGAAACCGTAGAAAAAATTCTTTCAATTCATTAACCTTGCTCCATGAAATTAATATCTTGGAATGTAAATGGTATTCGTGCAGCTGTTAAAAAAGGATTGGTCGATATTATTCATCAATTCAATGCTGATGTTTTCTGTGTGCAAGAAACCAAAGCTCAAGACGGTCAAGTTTTAGAAGCGTTAAACGAATTAAGTGGGTATTTCATTTATAGCCATTCGGCTGTAAAAAAAGGATATAGTGGTGTAGCTATACTTTCAAAAGAAGAACCACTCTCGGTAACCCATGGTATACAAGTAGAAGAACACGATCAAGAAGGAAGAGTTATTACCGCTGAATACCCTGATTATTATTTGGTAAACGTGTATGTACCTAACAGTGGTGCAGGACTGAAACGTTTAGATTATAGGGCTACTTGGGACAAAGATTTTGCTCATTTCTTAGAAAAATTAAAAATCAAAAAACCAGTCATTGTTACTGGTGATTTTAATGTTGCCCATCAGGCAATTGATTTAAAAAATGATAAAAGTAATTATAACAAAACGAGCGGATATACCGAGATTGAAATTAATGGCTTGGATGCTATTCTAGCTACTGGATTGATTGATAGTTATCGAATGATGTATCCCAATAAAGTGGAATATACCTTCTGGAGTACCCGATTCAACGCCCGAGCGAATAATGCTGGATGGCGAATTGATTATTTTTTAGCTTCAAAAAAAATAGCCAACCAAATAAAAGAGGCAACTATTCATAGCGACATTATGGGAAGCGATCATTGTCCAATTGAATTAGTCTTAAAATAACATCTTTTGAGAAGATCCAGGGATGGTCAGCTTATAGTCCCAAGACTGATTGATTTTTTCAATCAAACGAGCAGACAACATCTGCAAATCTCGCTCAATGGTTTGATGAACAAAAAAATGGATTTGTTTTATTCCTTGTTCTTTCCAAAGCGATAAACGATCAAACCAGGCATCGATACGTTCGATATCTGAAGCATGATTGGCTCCAGTAAATCGCACAAAACAGGAGGAATTGGTCAGTCGCATATGGACTAAATCTCTACGGCCAAGCGTATCGGTTATGGTATGAGCAACACCCTTTTCACGCAACAAATCACATAAGGAATTGGTAGTGGATGCATCAGCATACCACCCCGCATTTCTTAATTCTACAGCCAATGGTAGATCGTTGGGCCATTGATGGATAAATTGGGATAAATCATCAAAATTTTGAGGCCCATAATTATCATTCATTTGAAGAAACACGGTACCTAGCTTTTCCTTGAAATGAGAAATGGATATAAAGAAATCATTCAATGCATCATCACAATTTTTGAGTCGCCTGAATTGACTAATCAATTGGGGGACCTTTGGGAAAAAAACAAAATCTGGAGCTGACCTATCGTACCAACTTTGAACTATAGTAGGGGGAAAAATACGATAATAAAATGCATTCATCTCAATGGCATTAAATTGGCTTGAGTAGTACGTGAGCTCGTCTTTTGTACCTTTTGGGTAAAATCCTTTCAACTCTGTTTTTGCCCAGCGGGGACAACCAATATGAACTTTTACAGGTGAGTTGGAATTGGAGCCAGACAGCACCAATTGTGTATCACTATGATCTGCTGGTAAATTAAAATTACACGCGGCAGGGTTATCTACTTTACCAAATTTCACTGGTCAAATATAGAAGAAGTAAGATCAAAATAACCTTCTTTAGGTGAAGATTCTATTTAAGCCTATAACGATTAATTCTTGTATTGATTTATCAATCCAAAATCAAAAGGAGTCCAATAACATGATTTTAGTCCAGAGTATCTAAAGGCTGAATTAGCCCAAGTATTGCATGTTTTGAAGCAGGAATAACTACCTGTAGCTTTATAAAAATTATCAGATGATGAATATCCTTGGTTTTCTAAAATAATAATTTCACCCTTAGAATTGGTCCTAAATGAGGACAAAATATAAGTATTCAACTTATGAAGTTCGGCACTACTAATTTTTATTTCAATCCAGTTCGATTGAATGGAATGATAGCGGTTTACATGCATCAAGGAAGTACTTTTTAAAAATAATGCACGAAATGCATTAGTAAAAGTTAAATCTGACCAAGTAGGTGTGTTGATGAAAAAATTTTCATCACCCCAACCAAAACCTATAAATACATCTTTTTCGTTATGCACTATGCCTTTACTTAAAGTAGAGTTTATATTTTTAGCAGGAAGAATTATGTCTAAATGTACACCATTGGAATTTAAATAAATGGATTCATTGAATACATTGTCTATATCCAACTCTCTATCAATTGTAATTGAAGAAAAAATTAACGAGATGAGTAAGTAAAGGATAGGTATTAGTAATAGAAAGCCAATTGATTTTAACGTTATTTCTAGTTTTTGATACAAATTCTGCCGACCAAAATAGTTTCGGAATCCTATCATTTTTTGGAAACAACTATGTTTTTTACATCCCTGACTATTAAAATATTATAAATAATGAGTAATATAGTCAATAAGGAAAATCCTAGCGTTAAAATAACTGAACCTGTCCATGAAAAATCAAATAACTGTCCTATTTTTTCTAAGTAATAATTTCTCACTATAAAGCTTATAGTTATTGCTGATGATATAGATATAATCGTAATAATACTTACAACTGATTGATAAAAGCGAGCAATTCGAGTATAATTATACCCAATAAAATATAGGTTATTGAGGATTTCTTTATTTCTATGAATAATTAGGTTAAGACTCAAGAGAATAAATGCAATGGATAATACAATAATGATAATCGCAATTAAAACTACAAAGATCATAGCCGATTTGAAGAAAAAAGCCAGTTTGCTTAATTCTAATTTATCTTTACTCACTTCATAATTATTCTCATTCAAATATTCAAGAATTCGCGGATCTGAAGGATCATTAAACTCCATCAAAATACGGCTTGTTTTTTGCTGATCGTTTGAGCTAAATTCTTGATTAGCCCATGCTAAAAATGGCTCTGGAACCAAGATAGAATTTACTTTATTAGAAAATCCGACAATTTTGCTACGATATTCTTTTGTTTTGTAATTGCCTGATGCGGTAATGTTAAATTCGATTTGAGCTATGGTATTTTTAGATAAAACGGGTAAGCCTTGACTTTCTGCAAAACCAAAATTATAGAGATTCAAATAATTTTCAGGAATAATAATGGGGATAAAATCCATTGAAGCATCCCATTCCCACTCATCCGTTTCTACATCAAGGTATTGAGCTGGAATACTTTCAAAAAATAAATCTGTGTAAAAAACTGGCATGCTGCCTGATTTATTGGAATGGGCTTTAATTTTAAATGTGGCGGTGGAAAATTTTGAAATGTTTTTTATAAATGGCTGCTGATTAAGTCCTTCTAGTTCATCGTCCGTAAAATAAATTTTAGATTTATCCATAGACTTAAACACGGATATATTTTTGCTCACAACAGCTGCATTGTTTTTGAATATGTCTGTTTGTTCCGTCAACAGGGGTTTAATGTCAAAATAGAATTGTGCTGTTACTAAGATTATAGCAAAACCTAAAAATATGGTAACAGCATATCCAACTATCTGAGATGGAACTAGAGTTCGTCTTTGAAGTTTTAATAACATGATTATAAATTCAATATTTTATCAAAACTAAAAAAATGATCTTCGCCTAATGACGTCATTAATAAGCTGGCATTTTGACTTTTTATCTCCTGAGAAATTAGTTGAGTAAGGATTTGAATGTTTTGATTATCTAGATGACTAAATGGCTCATCCAATAATAAAAACTCAAAGGGCTGACAAAGGGCACGAATTATAGCCACCCTCTGTCGCTGACCTAAAGACAATTTTGTAACTAAGGTATCTTTCTTGTGGCCCAAAAGAACATCATCAATCATTTGATTGATTTCTGTTGTTGTTTTATGATGTGTAAGTGTATTTTTAAGCTGAATATTTTCAAAAATGGTTAACTCTGGGAAAAGTTTAAAGTCTTGAAATACATAGCTAATTTTTGACTGTCGTAAATCAAATACCTGCTGATTTAAAGCATCATTATACTTGATTTTCCCATCATAATTTGGATTACTCCCATATATAAAATTCAACAACGATGATTTTCCGTGACCCGAATTTGCTCGAATAAGATACTTCTTGCCTTGCTCAAAAATCACATCATTTTGTAAGTATATATCCGACCCTGCTACTTCTGTAGCTGACATGTAACTGGGTTTCAAATGATGTAATATAATCGCCATTATCCATTAAACACATAAAAAATATTTATACGTTTTATCAAGGAGCTTCTGTAGCTGTCTACTCGTAATCACTGTACATATCCATGTATGGATCAGCTGATTCTTCTGCAGCTGCCTCGTCTATAGCTTCCTCATCGTAATCACTGTACATATCCATGTATGTATCAGCTAATTCTTCTGAATAATCCATTGTTTCAGCAACAGCTGATTCTGCTGACGGAGCCCTGTAATTGTATGGATCAGCTGATTCTGCTGGCGGAGGACCAAGCACTAAAAAATATTTATACGTTTTATCAAGGGATGTAATTAATTGATTTAAGGTATTTGTATCATCATTTTTTGTATTGATGCGTATTTCGCAAGAAGTAGCATCTTCTTGTATGATTTCCATACTAGCTAATAAATCGCTCCATACATCAAATACTTTTTCTTGATCATTATCCATCATGTCGCTAATTTCATTTCTGATTGAAGTTGGATATTGTTCAACATCAAAATTAAAATGAGTATAAAAATTACTGTTGGCTAAGCTCGAACTGATTTCTGAATCCTTCAAGTTATCCGAACTATACCCACCATCATTAAAAGCTTTTATACTTTTCTTATCATTGGTAATGAATAATAATTCATCATTGTAAGCAAAATAAACAGGAGATTCTCCATCACCAACAATTTCATAATAATTTTTATTTTTTTCAATCTTCACGTTTTCCTCTGCTTTTTCAATCAGCTTTTTTACTAATTTGGTATTATTAATATCAATAGCTAAGCCCATCAAAGGTATTTTTTCACTTTTTGTTTTTTCAATGTATGGTCCATAATCCCATCCGTCCTTATACCAGATAATATCCATATCATTTTGAATAGCTGTTTCTATATCCCCTCCATTATCGAGAACATTTTTAATATTAATACAGAATTTCCCATTGAATGCAGATGTTTGAATCGTCTTACCTTGATTTAATGTTTTTTTATCATCACTAGATAAATAACCCGCTAAACTTATAGGATGTTTTTCATCCAAAAGTGTTGCCATATCTTCATTAAAATCATACCCCCAATCCATATACGAGTATTCTACTTCTTCCATCCCAAATAAACTAAATACGGCATTTCCTTTAATAGACTCAAAAATATCTTTTAAATCTAGCCCCATCTCATCTTTGAATTCAGAATTAATATCTTTAAAAGAATCTTCTTTCTTTAGGATAGTATAATAAGCCATTGGATCAATCGACAAACTGGATGATATGAAATTTTGTTTTGGGAAATAGTTTAGTAGTTCATCATTAAAATCATTGTTCCATACATCGTTATCTTCCATCAATTTTTGGTTTTCTTCATTCAGAACAAATTGAGTTTTGAGTGATATGTTATCATCATCAAAATCCAAGTACATATTCATATAATTATCATTTAAATCAATATCTACCTGTTTAGCAATGAACTCAAACTCATCATAATCATTAATGATGTTGGAGGAAACCCAAAGACTGATGTCTTTTTTATCATCATAAAAGTCCGTGAATTCATCTACCGATGAAATTTGATCTTCGTCTTCAAGGGTTAATAAGGTTTCAACTTCGTCTTCCAAGTTGTCTCTGCTATCATAATTTAATGCTCCAAGAAAAATTACTTTATCCTCATCCCATCCGATAGCGCCTTCGTTCCCAACAAGGGTATAGCTGTAGTCGTCTTCATCTTCAATGTCAATATCCACATCACTGTATTTCATAAAATCTTCTAAAAATTCAGAAAATTTTTCATCATCACTTATTTCTGCAGACATACACATATATTGCTCCTTATCACCTTCATTGACATAGTAAACAAATACATCTGATAAAAAATTAATTCCAGAAATAGAAGGATCATCCATCATCTCCTCCATCATATTGGTTAATTTTTTGCTCTCGTTTTTAACCTCTTTCTTAAAATCTTTAAAAAATTTAAGCTCTGATAGTTCGTCTAGCTCGCCCTTTTTTGCTAATGAATATACATCAATTACCGAAACTACTTTAGTAGATTTGGGTATAGCTTCTACACCATTTGATGAATTAAACAATCTTTTCAAGTAACTAAGATTTGGATCTACAATAAATACAGCAGTTACTAAGGCAATCACAAATATTAAGATTATACCTGGTAGAGTAGTCAGTTTTAGTTTGATCTTTTGAAGTATGTTCATTTTGTTCAAGTAAGTTAATTACAAATAAAATCAAAGTCTTTTATAAAAAAAAAGTGAAGTGCATTCCATCCACACACTTCACTTATGTATATTTTGCTAATGCAGACAACCGTCTGCCAATGGCTAATATCTTCTATCAAAAAAAGTTACATTGGATTAGTAACCATCTAGACTTTCTATATCCATTTCTTCTGCTTCCATCATTTCCAAAGGCATATCCCCATACATATCTTCTGCTGGAGCAATTGCTTCTGTAGCTGACTCATCGTAATCACTGTACATATCCATCTGTGGAGTAGCGGATTCTTCGAACATACCCATATCTGGATCTGGTTCTTCGTTCATACCCATTTCCATTTCAGGTGCTACAGGTTCTGTAACAGGTGCTTTTCTAAGTTTAAAATTCATTTCTTCACCATCAATGGTTGCATTCCAAGTTAATTGATCGCCATCTATTTCAAAAGAGCCACAAGAATTTTTTTTAACCTTTATACATAGACTTTTATTGTCAACTTTCCACTTTATACTGTTATATTCGTAGGGGAGATTTAATTCTCCAGTACCGTCATTTTCAAGAATAAAATAATTATCACCAAAGGTAAGATTTTCATCATTAACACTTTCAAGAATCCATTTTCCATACAAGGCTTCTTCAGCTCTAGGTAAAGCAGATTTTTCACCATCCGTTTTTTCACTCTTTTTTGAATCATCCGATGAGGTATATTTGCTAGACTTTTTATTATCATCACATGATGATAATAAAATTGTAGCAGCCATAGCAATAGCAAGGCTTACGTTTTTGATATTCATTTTTTTTTGTTTTTTAGTTTATTCAAATATAAAAATTTCTATTTAAAATATGCTTTCTAAAGATCCTGGTTAGCAGACGCTAATATTTTTTGAAGTTTTATCAATCGATTTAATTGTGATTGACTAAAATTATTATACGTAGTAGGATCATTTATTTCTAATTCAAAATCTTGAGCTTGGTCAAGAAGTTCAAGCATCTCCGTCAGTGCTGACACATCTCCTTTCTGACTTTTTCGGATGACTTGTATGTATTGATTAATAAATTTTTCATAATCATCCAATATATTGTTCAAATCCTCCTGATTATAATAACTCGATGTATTCTCTTTTGTATTTGTAGATACTTCACTCTCCAAGGCATCTTCATATCTGTCATATAGATACATATCATCCATTGAATTTTGACTTTGCTCTAAAATACCCTCCTTTTTAAACTTAAATAATATTTCTTCACCATCATTGGTTGCATTCCATATCATCCTATCTCCATCAAAAGATACAGAACCACAAATAAGGTCTTTGGAGTCATCAATACATAAAGTATTTATTTTTCTCTCCCATTGAAATGGTTGGATTTCATCAAATAAATTGATCAGTCCAGATTGGTCCTTCTCAAATTGGAAGAAAGATAAGTCATTCGGTAATTCTTCCCCTTTTATTGATTCTATAATCCATTTACCCTCCAACTGAACGGGTACAATGCTAGTTACATTCTTCTTTGCTTTAGAAACATTATTTTCTGTGGATTTTTCATTTACCTGTTCTTTTTCATCCGAATTGTCAGAGGATTTAGACTTTTTCTTCTCATCAACACAAGATGAAATGAAAAATGCTATAGATAGTATTGAGATATAGCTTAAGTTTTTGATATTCATTGTTTACATTAATTAATTGTTATAATATAAATGCATTTAAATATCCATAGCACAAAAAAAAGTTAAGATAAAAAACGCTAATTGTACAAAAGTAATCTATAATTTCAAATTGATTTTTAGCATGCGCATAATCGTATTGTTAGAGAATTTTTGGTAGGTTAATAAAATCAACTACTTTTGCCTAACGAACGTTAGTTTGTGGCGAAAGTTTATGACCGAACGGAAGAGACAAGTATTAGCATCTGCTCAACGTATATTTAAAAAGAAAGGATATGCATCGACGTCTGTGCGCGATATTGCTAAAGCATTATCCATGGAACCTGCCAGTTTATACAGTCACTTTTCGTCCAAAGAGGATATGCTCAAGCTGACCTGTTTTGACATGGCAAATAAATTTGAGAACGCTATTAATGAAATCAGCAGCTTGTATTTTGATGGGGAGCAACAACTTCGAATGGCCATTAAACAACACGTTGAAATTTTGACATTTAATTTAGACTCTGCCATCATCTTTTTAAAGGATTGGAGAAATTTGTCTGGAGAATCTCTTGACATATTCATTCAAAAAAGAAACTCCTATGAACAAGGGATTCGAAAAATTATTCAGACTGGTATTGACGAAGGTCGATTCAGTGAGATTGACGTCAAATTTGCGACTCTAACCATTCTGTCCAGTGTAAATTGGATTGTGGAATGGTACAAACCTGAGGGCAATTTGAATCCTCCTCAGATAGCACAAAAACTAAGTGATTTTATCCTTAGTGGTTTAATAAAAACAACTTATAAATAATACGATCATGTACGGAAACGCATACATAGACCCCAACGAAAAATTTGCTTCAGTAGAAGAAACACCCGAATTATTAGCTTCATTTCAAGCGCGCATAGATCGTGGCGAAAAAATAGAACCACAAGATTGGATGCCAGCTATGTACCGAAAACAATTAATTCGGATGATTGAGCAACATGCTCATTCCGAGATTATCGGTGCTTTACCTGAAGGGACATGGATCACCCGTGCACCCGGTTTTCGAAGAAAGCTAGCCCTTATGGCTAAAGTTCAAGACGAAGTTGGACATGCTCAATTACTTTATTCTGCAGCCGAAACTCTTGGTAAAAGCAGAGAGGATATGATGAATGATTTGATTACTGGTAAATCGAAGTATTCTAATATTTTTAACTACCCTGCTAAAACTTGGGCAGATAGCGCTGTAATTGCTTGGCTTGTAGATGCTGGAGCTATCGTAAATCAATTGGCGAACAGTAAAGGATCATATGGTCCTTATTGTCGAGCATTAGAGCGCATTTGTTATGAAGAGTCTTTCCATTTGAAATATGGTCATGATAATGTTGTTCATTTAGCTACAGGTACCAGCAAACAACGTCAAATGGTTCAAGAAGCTATGAATCGTTGGTGGGCTCCACTCATGCATTTTTTTGGACCTAGCGATAAAATTTCTGTACACACAGAAACACTCATGCGATGGAAGGTCAAAATGGCAAGTAATGATGCCATGAGACAACAGTTTCTAGATATGTATGTGCCTAAAATTTGGGATTTAGGATTAACACTTCCTGACTCAAAATTGAAAAAGAATGAAGAAACTGGATTATGGGAGTATACTGAACCGGACTGGGAAGAATTCAAGCGTGTAATTAATGGTGAGGGACCATGTAATGCAGAACGATTGGCTGTACGAAGAATGGCTGAAGAAAATGGTAAATGGGTAGCAAATGCTATCAAAAATGATGAAGAAAAGTATGTTACTCCGTTTGCATAGCACGATTTTGTTTTTAACATGAGTTGGAATTGCCAATAATTTTTACGAATTTTATGTAGATTTTAAATAGAATATCGATGAGGAATATAATTACTTTCATTTTTTTAATAACCCTGCATTTTTTTGTACATGCCCAAAATGTTCCCAATGGAGATTTTGAAAAATGGCGTATTCGTGATCATTATAAACCAGCAGGAATGACTGCTACTATTCGGAACGCAGAACGTTCAACTGATTCTTGGGAAGGTAATTATTCACTCAAATTATCCAACACCTTCATCCCAAATTCTAGAGGTTACAGATCGTATGCTTTTAACGTTGATAAAGCAAAAAATATAGATGGTGTAGCTTTCATAGGAGATGCACTGAGTATAGCTTTTTGGACTAAATATGATTTAGCCTACGGAGATACTGCAAGAGTTTATGTGATATTTAGAGATAAAGGCGTATATAAAGGAAAGGTTGATTTTAGATTTACTGGAACAAGTCAAGGTGAATGGGTGAAATACTCTGTTCCTATTGAATGGACTTCCTCTCACAGTGTAGACAGTGTTTGGATTAATCTATATTCCTATGCAGACTATGGGGTTGATGGGGACGGTTATGTAATGTTTGATGATATTCATTTTACAAATCTTGATGAAAGACAAATAGATATTGAAAATCATGGTTTTGAAAATTGGGATAACATTGGAATAAACTATCCTAATGGCTGGCGGAGTCTAGATTTATTATATTATGACACCTATTACAGCTTTTTATATGAACCTACAGTTTTTCAAGTTCAAGGTGAAGAAGCTTTTAATGGTGAGAGCTCAATGATGGTTAAAAATGCCAAATCTAATGGTAGCGGAGGATCTAGGTATGGATATTGTTTTTTAGGATTGGAAAATAATGACTACTACACTCCTTTTTTTTCAATAGATACATTCAAATACTTACAAGGATATTATAAATATATTTCAGACGGGGACGATACTGCTAGTATTAATTTAAGAACTTGGGGAAAAGGGTCCTACAAATCCAACGATTACTATTATCTTGGACCTGCTGCAGAATGGACCTTTTTTGCTTTTCCAATCAATTACAATACCTCCGCTATTAAGGCCGATAGTGCTGCACTTATTTTTTACTCTGGTAAAACTACTGATGTTCGAGGACCAAATAGTAGTCTTTATCTTGATAATATAGAATTGGTTATGCAACCCAAAAGCCTCGGAATTGAAAATATACATCGAGCAAATCAAATTTATCCCAATCCATTTGAACACACCATAATAATACAATGCTATGACAATGATATCCTCTCCATATACAACGGAATGGGTAAGTTAATTACTCAACGTGCTGTTCTACCTGGCAAAAATCAAATTCATCTAACCCAGCTTTCATCGGGTTTATATTTTATAAAAACTCATAAACAATCATGGACAACAAAAGTGATCAAACGGTAAATTCAATTGACCCAAGAATTACACGTGCTAAAATTCATACTGGTAATACCTCAGATATGGAAGGACTAGCACATTTTCAAACGTATGAGGTCTTTCATCAAAACAAACGAGGGGCACAACATAAACATGTAGGAATTGTACATGCTCCTAATCCCGATATGGCTCTATTGTATGCCAAAGAACAATATGCCCGGAGAGAAGTTACAGCTAATATATGGGTAGTCCCAAGTAGCTGTGTGTCGGCTACAGAATATGCAGATGATGATATTTTTATAACAGCTCCAGAAAAATTGTATCGGAATCCCGCATCATATAAAGTCATGGATAAAATTAATGCTTTTAAAGCAAGAGGCGGAAAACCCACAGATAACGTATAACTCCAACAAAATGAATAGTATAGACGCACTTAAAGAACTCCTTTATAAAATAGCTGACGATCAATTAATTATTGGTCATAGGAATAGTGAATGGACTGGGCTTGGACCGATATTAGAAGAGGATATCGCTTTTTCGAGCATGGCTCAAGATAAAATTGGTCAAAGTGAGCATATTTATAATTTACTCCATCAATTGGGTGAGGCAGACGCAGATACTGTTGCTTTTACCCGAAATTCTGCACAGTTTCATTCATCTCAGTTTGTTGAGCTTCCTATAGGAGATTACAGCTTTAGCTTGATTCGTCATTTTTTATTTGACTTTGCTGAATATCTTCGATTTGAATCTTTGAAAAGTTCTTCGTATGAACCTCTAGCACAAGTTTCCAAAAAGTTTTTTGGTGAAATCAAATACCACACCATGCATGCCAATACTTGGGTCAATCAATTGGGTAAGGGGAATGAAGAAAGTCATACTAAAATGCAAGATTCGTTGAATTATGCTTGGAATTATGCCCTAGGTATGTTTGAACAAGGACCCGCTGAGGATCTATTAATTAGCGAAAACATTTTTATTGGAGAAAAGGCCTTGCAAGATGTTTGGTTAGGAACAATCACACCATTATTAACACAAAGTAATTTAACTATTCCAGCCCAAGAAAACTGGAAGCCTATTTTTGGTGGAAGATTTGGAAAACATAGTCAACATTTACAACCCCTTCTGGAAGAAATGACAGAAGTTTATTCTATAGACCCATCAGCAGATTGGTAAATATGATTACTAAGTCTTACATCAGAGAACAACTAAAGCAAGTTAAAGATCCTGAAATACCTACTATTTCTATTGTCGATTTAGGAATTGTAACAGGAATTGATATTCACGAAAATGATGTCCATGTTACTTTAACCCCAACTTTTGCTGGCTGTCCAGCTCTTCGATTGATGGAGGATATGGTTGTAAACCATCTGAATTCTTACAATCAATTAGGAAAAATAACCGTAGAAACTAGCTTTGAAACGACTTGGACTACTGACTTAATCACTGATGAAGGACATGCCGCTATTAAAAAACATGGGCTAGCTCCTCCTATAAGAAATTGTTCCAATATCACGATGGAAGTCATAGAAGCCACCAACTGTCCCTATTGTGATAGTGATAATACATCCATGAAAAGTCCCTTTGGGCCAACTTTATGTAGAAGCCTCCATTATTGCAATAATTGCAAACAGGCATTCGAAGGATTTAAACCTATTTAAATCAAATATCAACCTTACCTAATTACTCATGAATAAAACTGAAATTCTTTCTGCCTTTATTGTCTTGTTTGCGGTAATAGATGTGATTGGAGCAATCCCACTAATTATTGCTATTAAACAAAAGACAGCCATCAGACCAGCACTAGCAACACTTGTGTCGGGAATCATAATGATCTTATTTTTATTAATTGGAGAATCTGTACTCCACTTTATAGGAGTAGATGTAAATTCTTTCTCAGTAGCAGGGAGTATATTAATGGCATTTATCGCTTTTGAGATGCTATTAGGAATACGAATATTTAATAACGATGATGCAGATACCGCTACTGCTTCAGTGGTACCCCTAGCCTTTCCCTTGTTAGCTGGAGCAGGAACACTTACAACCATCATTTCCATTCGAGCAGAATTTGAATTTATTAATATAATTATTGCTATTGCATTAAATATGGTTGTAATATTTGGTGTTTTAAAATCGGTTGATTTCATTCAACGATTTATTGGTCCGGCAGGGACAAGGATAATTAATAAAGTATTTGGAATTATTTTATTAGCAATTGCAGTAAAATTATTCAGTGCAAATGCAAAAAATCTTTTTGCTTAATTGGACATTATGATGTTATCAGCACATTTTAAATTCCAAATTAAAATATGGCTGATTCTCATTACAAACATTGCTTTTGTTCCAAAAGCATTAGCTCAATACAATTTACTTGATTCTATTCAACTATCACTAAAAGAAAAACCTCAATTTTATATCGGATTTCACAATAGAAATACTCTTATTAATGTTCAGAAAACAAAACTTTATGGAATAATTGCAGGATTTGATTTCGATAACAAATTGAAACTCTATGGTGGTATATATGGGTTTGGAAGAGAGGAAAAGAGATTGCTTTCTCAGAACAATTTTCCTAATCATGACTCCGTATACCGATCAATTACCTCAGAAAATGTAAGTATTGGTATTGATTACACATGTTACCATAAAGACAATATTTACATTAGTATTCCATTCCAAATTGGTATAGGTAAAACAACATATAAATTTTTTGAAAACAATACAAAAAATACCATTCAAAAAAACAACTATAATACTTTTCCTCTGGAGTTGGGATCAAATGTTTTTTGGGAATTTTTACCATTCATTGGAATAAAAGCAGGTATAGGTTATCGATTTTCTATCGGTAAAAAAGAAGTCACACGATTAACATCACCATACTATAATATTGGTGTTGCTATTCGATTGGGTGAAGGTTATCGATTTATCAAAGCAATGGGTAAAACAACTGCTATTTAGCTTCCGATGATTCTTTGGATGGAACAATCCCTTGTTCCTCCAAAAGATATTGAATAGTTTTTGCCAAATCTCTAGCCCCAATTTTCTTAAAACGTATATTCTTTTCTCGATCTAAGACTAAAATCTGAGGAGTTGTTCTAATATTATATTTCTCTCTAAATTTATCTTCTCCAAAAGCATTGGCAACATTGATAAATTTGTATTGATCTGAGGCTAATCTTTTTTTCCACCCTTCCCAATCACCTTGAGTGTAAACAGCGTATATTTCAATATGCTTGTTGGTCAAGCTGTCGTACATACGACTGATAATAGGCATTTCTTTTTTACAATGACCACAATTAATATCCCAAAAGACAAGAACAGTTACAGGCTTATCTATTTCAGACATTCGTATACGACGACTAAATGTAGAATCAGGCATATTTAAATCTGGCGCTTTTTTATCACATAGTGTTGGCTCCATCTTATCACTTTCAATACACATCTTTGAGACATATGCTGAATCTGCCCAAAATGCTTTCCCTGCACAATAGTAATTTTTTGCTATATGCCATAACGCTTTATCAAAGCACATGAATTTGGCATTTTCAAAATAACCCAACAAAAAATGTATCGTATATTTATACTGTTCTCTACTACCAGAAGCCTCAATACTCTGGATTAGATCATCAGCCATCCATACCGCTGTATCGGCTAATGGGGGCATGTATGTATCAAAATAATACTGCAATTTGTTATGAAATACGGGTGAACGAACCAAGCCATCCTCTGACAAATCAATATTGTCCCAATAATGTGACCGAAGCCATAGATATTGTTGTTTCTTTTGTTCATCATCGCTTAAACTCTCATCTACTTTAGGTGCATTACTCTCAGCCATTGATTTATACAATTTCCCAATAAATAAAATAGCATTTTCTTGAGCTATTTGATCTCGTCTATGAGCTACTTCTTTACTTATTTCTTTGAGATTTTTTTGAAGTTTTTCCTTATCCTTACCCTCCTCTAAAGAGTCTAATTGACCTTTTATTGCAGAAGCATTTTTCCCTTGAATAATCGCAAAACTATTGAATTCAAAAAAGAGTTTATTTTCTAATGACCCTTCTGTTTTCATGGTATTTGGATTCAACAAAGTATCAGTGTGAAATACATATTGGGTTTGATCTTCTTCTTTTGAAATAAGAATTTCAAAATAATTTTTCTTAGGAAGTACAACCAAATAAACACCGTTTTCAAGGGATTCTTTACCCATAAATGTAGCTATACCATCTACACACTCTGAAGTATCTCTAAGATATTGTTTATTACCAAAATGGTTGGCCAACAACAATTCGTCTTTACAAGAAAGACCATCAATTTTGACTGAAATCTTATATTGACCAAAACTATTAGACCAATGTAATACACCTAGGAGGAAAATTAAATATTTTTTCATGTATTTTTTGAGGGTTACTTTTGTGCAAATATAGGGTTAGTAAGACGCTAAATACGTACCGTTTATTGCCCAAACTCTAAATCAATTTATTGCAATAATGATGCCTAAAAATGATACTTTTTTTGATCTTGTATGTCAAGTAGTCCGATTGATCCCAGAGGGAAGAGTAACCTCTTATGGTGCTATTGGTAAATATTTGGGTTCTGTTAAATCTGCACGCATGGTAGGTTGGGCCCTTAACAAGACTCATCAGATTCATCCTGAAGTTCCTGCTCATCGTGTTGTAAACAGGAATGGACTATTAACTGGGAAATATCACTTTTCAATAGAAAATCCAATGGCACAACGATTAAAAATGGAAGGAATTCCTATTGCCAATAATCAAGTAATAGACTTGGATGTCTATTTTTGGGATCCATCAATCCATTTAAATTTAGAATCCTAAATCATCCATGCCTGGAATATTAGGCATAATTTTATTCATCTCTTCTTTGATTTTTTGATCTGCTTTTAATTGAGCTTGGTCAATCGCCTCGAGTATCATGATTTGAACTTCTTCACGAGATCTTATCTTAAAAATACTATCATTAATTTCTAGAGAATGGAAACGTTTATCTCCGGTACATTGAATCGTGACCATCCCATTAGTGGAATTTCCTTCAAAATTCAATTGTGCTAATGCAGATTTCATTTGCATGGCTTTTTCCTTTGTCTCTTTAATTTTATTAAGTCCAAACATGGATACCGCAAAGGTAAATACTCCTAGATCAATTCCTTAAAAATCTTTCATTCCATATGAGTTTTTTATCTTCGCAGTATTATGATTAAACCCATCACAAGTCTATTGAGTATGCTACTTCTAATTTCATCATGTATGGATAGCCCATCTGATGATGTTCAAGGTACTGACCAAATCGCAAGCAAATATGTCTCGGTTAAATTAACCACAGATTTATCTATTCTTTCCGCTTCTGAAAAGAAAATGTTGCCTAATTTATTTGCTGCTGCTGATATTATGAACGATCTTTTTTGGATACAAGCCTATGGGAACAAAGAAGCTTTAATGGCCACTATCTCAAATCCTGAATTACGTCGGTTTACAGAAATAAACTATGGTCCATGGGATCGTTTGAATAATAATGCACCATTTCTAGATCAAATAGAATTAAAACCGCTCGGTGCTAATTTTTATCCTTCAGATATGACTAAAGAAGAATTTGAGGAACTTGGATTACCTGATGAAAAGGATTTATACTCCATGGTGAGAAGAGATGAAATGGGTAAACTATTCACTATCCCTTATCATGAATTTTTTAGAGATAAATTAGAAGCTGCCTCAGGACATCTACTCGAAGCCGCTGAGGTTTGTGAAGACAAAGAACTCCAAAACTATTTAGAGTTACGAGCAAAGGCTTTATTAAATGATGAATTCAATGCAAGCGATATAGCGTGGATTAGCATGAAAAATAATACTTTGGACATCATTATTGGACCCATTGAGCACTATGAGGATGCCTTATACAATTATAGAACAGCCTATGAAGCATATATCTTAGTCAAAGATAAAGTATGGAGTAAAAAGCTAGAAAAATATATTGATTTACTTCCCCAGCTACAAGCTAACCTTCCTGTGCCTTTGGCTTATAAAAAAGAAAAACCAAACACAGACGCAGCACAACTAAATGCATATGATGTCATATATTATGCCGGAGATTGTAATTCGGGGAGTAAAACTATCGCTGTTAACCTTCCAAATGATGAAGGTATTCAATTGGAGTATGGTGCAAGGCGAAGTCAGCTTAAAAATGCGATGAAAGCAAAGTTTGATCATATACTGACCCCTTTATCTAAAGAACTAATTGATAAAGAGCAACTAAAACATGTCACTTTTAATGCATTTTTTAGTAATACTATGTTTCATGAGGTAGCTCATGGATTAGGAATTAAAGAAACAATTAACGGAAAAGGTTCTGTAAGAGAAGCATTAGGAGAAACCTATAGTGCATTAGAAGAAGGGAAAGCTGATATTTTAGGACTACATATGATTACACAACTAAAAGAACAAGGACTTCTCAAGGAAGGAGAATTGATGGATTATTATGTGACTTTTCTGGCTGGTATTTTTCGATCGGTTCGATTTGGAGCAAGTAGTGCACACGGAAAAGCTAATATGGTAAGATTCAATTATTTCAATAAGCACCATGCATTTACAAGAAATTCTGATGGTACTTATACCGTAAATTTAGAAAAAATGAAGAATGCTATTCAAGGATTATCTAGTCTTATTCTCCAACTTCAAGGTGATGGAGATAAAGAAAAAGTAATGGAGTTAATGGCTAATGAGGGAATAATTCCTGAAAATCTTCAAAAAGATCTTGATCGATTATCCAGTAAAGATATTCCTGTAGATATTATTTTTGAGCAAGGAATAAAAGTGTTAGGCTTAAACTAATTATCTTTTCCTTTCTATGACAAAGTTAATTAACGCAGCTAAATATTCTGTGGAATGTTGGGTTGGGATACTATAGAGTATTTCCTCAGATATCTTTTTGTATTCGAGCATTTTATTATAGGCATATTGAATCCCCTCTTTGGATTTAACAAAAGTTATAATCTCTTGAATTTCGTTCTTCGTTTTTTTATCCTTATTCAATATTTTAAGTATATGCCTTTTTTCGGAAGGTGTACTTAGATTTAGAGCGTGAATAAGCGGTAAGGTCATCTTTTTCTCAATAATATCAATACCGGTAGGTTTGCCCACTTTGTTGTCACCATAATCAAAAAGATCATCTTTAATTTGGAAGGCAACACCAATGGCTTCTCCCATAATCATTACTTGTTTTAATATTTCATTGTCCTTTGAAGTGCTGAATGCACCAATACCACAACAACTAGCGATTAGCGATGCTGTTTTTTTGGTAATAATATCAAAATAAATTTCCTCTGTAATATCTAATTTTCTAGCTTTTTCCATTTGTAGAAGCTCTCCCTCACTCATTTGCTCAACAGCAGAAGACAAAATTTCTAAAGATTGAAAATCTTTATTTTTTAACGATAATAATAAACCCTTGGATAGTAAATAATCTCCAACTAAAACGGCCACTTTATTTTTCCATAAAGCATTTATTGAAAAAAAACCTCTTCGTAAATTAGACTCATCAACTACATCGTCATGTACCAAAGTAGCCGTGTGTAAAAGTTCAACAAGTGAAGCTCCGCGATAGGTTGTTTCATTAATGTCCCCAAAAAGTTTGGCACAGTGCAGAACCAATATAGGGCGCATTTGTTTCCCTTTTCGCTTTACAATGTATCCCATAATGGTATCAAGTAATGAGACATTACTTTTTACACTGGCCTTAAATTTTTTTTCAAAAATTTGAAGCTCTTCCTGAATGGGAGATTTGATATAGGATAGAATGTCTTCCTTCACTTCCTCAATTAAATGCTTGAATATGTAGGATTTCAAATAGAGAAAAGGGCTTCAGCTCTCTTTCCATATTATGAATACTTATTTTTAGTCTTTTACTTCTTTAGATGCAGTATAACTTAGTTTTAAAGCATTTACTTTTCTTAGTTCTTGTTTAATATCAGTAACGATTCCCATTTTAACTGTCTTATCAGCTTTTAGGGAAGTGGTCATAAAGGGGATTTCTTTTTCGTCCTTCTCGTTATTTTTTAAAGTAATGTACTGTTGAATATCGTCAATGGTGGCAAAAGCATCATCTAATTGAATTCGGGGTGTAGTTCCAAAACTTTCATTCAATGGTGGCCCAACAAAAATGTAATGGAGTCTAGATTTTTTTTCAAGTTTTTCAACTTCTGTAGCTTGTGGGAGTTGAGTTTGCACCTTCATCTCTTTATCTCTCATTTTAGTAGCTACCATAAAAAAGAAGAGTAACATAAAAACAATATCTGGAAGTGCAGATGTGTTGATTGCTGGGGTGGGTCTTCCACCATCTTTTTTAAATTTTGACATTACTGTGCTCCTATACTAACGGGTTCTGCTTCTGATAGTTTACGAGGATATTTCTTCTTTACCTCTTTAATTTTATCTTTATCTCTTTGAGGGTCAAGCTCTGTATACTTCTTACCATATTGTTGCATAGAGTAATCGTCACGAACTCGATTATATGCAGCGGTAAGTTCGTTATACACTTGAACATACATGTCATACGATGTACCTCTATCATTTTTTAATGATACAATAGCAGTGGTTGATGTGGTAGAAAGCGTAGGATCTTTACCTTCATTCGTTAAGTGATCTACGGTCTTTTGCTGTAATTTATCAATAGTTAAAGGAGAACCCTCTACCAATAATTGATCTGCAGCATTTACTAATACTTCTAAAACTTCACGTTTCTTTTGTTTACTATCTTCGGGTGGTTCTTCAGATATTGGTGGCAGGGCTACTTGAAGACCCGTAGGAATATCCATTGTTGTCGTGACCAAAAAAAACACCAAAAGCAAGAAGGCGATATCTGCCATAGACCCGGCATTAATTTCTGGAATATCTCTTCTTCTACTTGCCATATTAATTTTTAAATAACGCTACTGCTTCTGAAACAATTATAGAAACTATAGCTGTCACTCCTAGAGTAAGTGTTAGGTAAAGACCCATATCAATCAATTTAGACTGACTTACTTGTGTTATATTATACTTCTCATAACTTTCATCAATTACGCCTGAAGAAGCCGAATAAGCAATAATACAAATGATTGCTATTACACCAGTACCAATCAATAAACTTTTAGATGACTTAGGGTTATTTATTAAATACATTACGGATGACACAACAATCGATACTAATGCACCCACAACTAATGTTAATGCAAACCAAATACCCATTGCACTTCCAGCAAAATCATCACGGATGACTTTAGACACAAAAGTGATAACTAGTAGTACAATAATGGCATAAAAAATTATTCTTCCAAACTTTAACATTATGCTTTTACTACTTTATTTTTTACAAGTATATCTACAAGAGAAATTGAAGCATCCTCCATACCATTTACAATTCCATCAATTTTAGATGTGATAAAGTTATAAAATATCTGTAGGATAATAGCGACTATAAGACCCGCAACTGTGGTTAAAAGTGCCACAGATATACCGTCAGCTACAACGCTTGGCGAAATATCACCTGCTGCCTTGATAGCGTCAAATGCATCAATCATACCAATTACCGTTCCCATGAAACCAAGCATTGGGGCTAGTGCTATAAATAAAGACAACCAAACTAAACCTCGCTCTAATTGACCCATCTGAACTGAACCATAACTAACTACTGATTTTTCAACTACGTCTATAGACCCTTGATCTGATCGATCTAGGCCTTGATAAAAAATGCTAGCTACTGGTCCTCGAGTATTTCTACAAAGTTCTTTTGCTGCTTCGATATTTCCTTCAGCAACTTCTTGCTCGATTTCCAAAATAAATTTATCATTATTAATGCTCATCCAAAAGAGGGAAATAATTCGCTCAATAGCAATAGCTAACCCAAGAATTAAACAAATTAATGGTAGTGACATAAAACCAGCTCCACCTTCAATAAACTTTTTCTTTAACACTTGTATGCCACTTTCTTCCTCAGCTTCCTCTGTAGTAACTTCTGAAATAACCTCTTCCTGAATTTCTTCAGCAGGTGTAGTCGTAGTTTTTGAAGAATCAACATTTTCTGAAGATGTGTCCTTAGATTCGCTAGTATTAACTTGAGCGTTGGTAAACAAGACACTGAACGTCATAAGGAAAACTAACATTAACAATGATGTGATTTTTTTCATTTTTATATATTTTAGAATGTATCGCTGGCAAAAATAGAAAAATCTTCGCATGCTTTATCCATTTCAATTTTTATTTTTTAATAGAAACGTATTAATCTCCGATTTAATCTTTCATATAGTAGATAAAAAAGCTCATTTTCGTTTATTGAAATACTATTTTAAGTAAATGGCTAAGACTAAATCTGTTTTTATTTGCTCCAATTGCGGAAGTAATTATCCTAAAATGATGGGTAAATGCTTCTCTTGTGGTGTTTATAATAGTATTCAAGAAGAAATCGTAACTAAAGCCAAAGCACCCATGTTAAACTTGAGTGATATAGAAGGAATCGTTACCCCTGTATCAAAAGTTGATGGTGTCATTTTACAACGAATTAAAGTGCCTGGCACTGAATTAAATAGAGTCTTAGGCGGAGGTATTGTTCGTGGTTCTGTTGTACTCTTAGGTGGTGAACCAGGTATTGGTAAGTCTACATTGCTTCTTCAAACTGCACTCCGTATGAATAAAAAAGTGCTATATGTAAGTGGGGAGGAGAGTCTAACTCAAATTAAAATGAGGGCAGACAGAATTGGTATTACCAATGAAAATTGCTTACTACTCAATGAAACATGTATAGAAACAATTAAAGCAAAATTTAAGGAAGTCAATCCTTCATTTGTTATCATAGACTCCATACAAACCATTTATAGCAAATTTCTTGATTCTACTCCAGGTACTGTATCTCAAGTTAGAGAAAGTTGTGCCCTACTCGTTCAATATGCCAAACAACATGGACTACCAATAATTTTAGTGGGTCATATAACCAAGGAAGGACAGCTTGCTGGCCCTAAACTTTTGGAACACATGGTTGACACGGTTTTACAATTTGAAGGTGAGAATCAAAATAATTATAGAATTCTGCGTACATTAAAAAATAGATTTGGAAATTCTCTAGAGCTTGGCATATACGAAATGACAGCTGAAGGAATGCGAGAAGTAGATAATCCCTCAGAAATTCTCATCAATCAAAGAAGTGACAATTTATCTGGTATTGGTGTTGTTGCATCGTTAGAGGGAAATAGAAGTCTTATGATAGAAACGCAAGCATTAGTCAGCACCGCTGTTTATGGAAATCCACAAAGAAATACAAATGGGTATGATATTAAAAGGCTTAATATGTTGTTGGCTGTTCTTGAAAAACGATGTGGTTATAAATTATCGCAACAAGATGTGTTTGTAAATATCGCTGGTGGTTTAAAAATTAATGATCCTGCAAGTGATTTAGGAATTGCAGCTTCAATTGTATCTAGCCTCGAAAATTTTGCTTTATCTCACAAAATGGTATTCGCTGGAGAAATAGGTTTAAGTGGTGAAATTAGAGGAGTAAACCGAATAGACCAACGCATAAAAGAAGCAGAAAAATTAGGATTTAAACAGATTATTCTAAGTGATCAATTAGATATTAATCAAAAAGCGTATTCTATTAAAATTCAAAAAGTATCTGACGTGAGGCAATTTTTCTCATTAATCATTAATTAACGATCTTAAAACACTTATCCATCAAATAAATTTAAATTTGCAAAGCGTATCCAAGTATGATTATTGAAGTATTAAAATCAAAAATTCACCGAGCCAAAATCACTCAAACAGAGTTGGATTATGTGGGTAGCATTACCATTGATCTGGACTTAATGGAGGCAGCTAATTTAATAGAAGGTGAAAAGGTGCTTATAGTAAACAATAATAACGGTGAACGTATTGAAACGTATGTAATAAAAGGAGAAAGAGGAAGCGGAATGGTCTGTCTAAATGGTGCTGCTGCTAGAAAAGCAGCCAAAGGAGATATTGTGATAATTATTTCATTTGCTCACATGGAATTTGAAGCAGCTAAAACATTCAAGCCCTATTTAGCCTTCCCCGATAAAAATAATAAACTCATACTTGAATAAAAATGTAAAAACAGCTTTTAACACTGTGTTATTCCTAACACTTGGGGGTGTCTTATTCTATTGGGCTATCAGCAATGAAGATCCATATCAATTATGGAATACCATAAAACAAGCTAATCCATTCTGGATTTTCATGTCAATGCTTGCTGGAATAATAAGCCATTTTTTACGCGCATTACGCTGGAATTTACTTCTTGAACCCATGCAATATAAAGCATCGGTTGCTAGTAGTTTTCATGCTGTAATTATTGGATATTTAGTAAATATGGCATTGCCCCGTGTTGGCGAAATAACTCGTCCAGCTGTATTAAGCAAATTAGAAAAAATCCCTTTTAATAAGTTGGTAGGAACTGTCTTAGTAGAGCGTATTGTTGATCTGATTATCACTATAATACTTGCGATGTGTATCTTTATCATACAGTTCAACATCATCTTTGATCAAGTGAATGAACTATGGGGTCATACATCACTGACTCAAATGGGAACGATAGGTATATTTTTCTCTATAGGAATTGTTATTCTTTACTGGATATATAAAAAGCGAGAGTGGTTTTATCAATTGCCAATCATACGAAAATTCAAATCATTTACGGAAGGTATAATTGATGGGGTAAAAACTGTTTTTAGCCTTAAAAGGAAATCATTATTTATGATATACAGTATAGGAATTTGGATCATGTATTTTCTAATGCCCTATTTTGTTTTTTACGCTCTTGCAGGCACATCACATCTTGGAATGTCAGCCGGTTTGACTGTTTTACTTTTTGGAACTGCTGCTATGATTGTTCCTATTCCAGGAGGTGTTGGTACATTTGAAGTTTTAGTCCCATCGGCATTGGATATTTATAATATAAATGAACTTGTAGCAAAATCATATACCCTAATCACTCACGCAATTCAGTTTATAGTAATCATTGGAGTAGGAATTATATCAATCTTTTATGTAATTTTAAAAACTAGAACATTAAAAAAGAATGACTTGGAATAAAAAAATTGCCGCAAAACAATATAAATCTATAGAAACATTATCCATAGATGTGATACGATGGAAAAATCATCATAAGAAAATTGTATTTACGAATGGTTGTTTTGACATTTTACATTTGGGACATATTGATTATTTATGTAAGGCTGCAGACTTAGGAGATAAATTAATCATTGGAGTAAATACGGATACGTCTGTAACTAAACTCAAGGGACCCAAACGCCCAATCATTGATGAAGAATCACGCATAACAAAACTTGCCTCACTGCAATTTGTCGATGCTGTAATTTTATTTGATGAGGAAACCCCAATCCATTTAATAAAGAAAATTCAGCCTGACGTTTTGGTAAAAGGAGGTGACTATTCAATTGATACCATTGTTGGTGCAAGTCAAATACTAAAAAATGGAGGAATGGTTAAAGTTATCCCCTTTTTAAAAGGATATAGTAGCACAAATTATATTCAAAAAATAAAAAAAGAGTAGCTTTTTATTCTATGAAGTGTTTTGACTCTGAACTCAGTAGACGAATTTTTTCAGTTAAGACCTCATTTTCTCTCCTTAAATCTTCCATTTCACGTTTGTGAGAAGAAATAAGCAATCTTGAAAATAAATATCCAAAAATAAAAGTAATGATGAGTATAATAGAAATTTCTAGAACATAGGTGGACAAATGTGACTGCCCAGGTCCTTCAAATATTTTTTCAGTTTGTATTTGATTTAGTATCATGAATGAAAATTTTAATATGTGAACTTTGTGTACTGTCTAATACATAGGGGAGTATTAAAAGGTGGTTGGAATCAATATTTAGACTAAGCAATTTGTCCCTGATTTGAATAGACTTGTTAAAACTGGTATCAATAGGTTCATTGGAGACTTCTTGGATTTGTATGTCAGACAAGGAATATTCGAAGGATAAAAATTGTAAATAGGCTTCTAATTGAGTATTAAAATATGGTCCATTATAAAAAATATCTGCTCCGTATTTTGTTTCTTGGACAGTTTGATTTTGAGTCAATACTCTAGTATTCACCATTGAAGACCATAATGATTTTTTAAATTTAATTTCTGAAATGCTATCTAAAACCGCTGAATTAAAAACCAAAAAATTGCTATCTATTTCTGGAAACATTTGTGAAAAGCGATACGCTCTTGCCAAACCTAGATTATCAAATCGAGAGGAATTGACTTCGTTGGGTGAATAAACACCCGTAATCAGTAGTTTATGTGTAGAATTTATACTTAAAAGTAAATCCGATTTATAAGTGTTAAAATTATTTCCTTTCATAGCATCAAAGCTATTAATCTTAAAGAATATGGGATAATTATCTTCGGCTAATGCGTATTTATCTGGATAGGCATCTTTTATATGAAAAACATAAAACCAACTTGAAGTAAAAAACCAAAAGATAAAAAGTATAAATACTATGGTAGGTCCTTTACGCATGATGATACAAAAATGGCGGAGAGAGAGGGATTCGAACCCTCGGTACACTTTTGGTGTACACACGCTTTCCAAGCGTGCTCCTTAAGCCACTCGGACACCTCTCCTTATTAACCAATGCAAAGATGGTTATAATTTAAATAACTGCAAGGCATTGTCTGTAGTAATCTTATAAATAGACATCAAAGGGATATGTAATACCGTCGATAAGGTTTGGGCAACATAAGATATATGTGCAGATTCATTTCTTTTACCTCTAAAAGGAACGGGAGCTAAATAGGGTGCATCTGTTTCTAAAATAATATTATCAATTGGTACATTGTGGATTTGCGATCGCAAATCTGAATTTTTGAAAGTTAAAACTCCACCTAAACCCAAATAAAAACCCATATCGATTATTTGATGTGCTTGACTAGAATCGCCAACGAAACAGTGAAAAACTCCACTTAGTTGAAAAGGATAATGATGATGTATTAAATCTACAATCAAATCGGTAGAATTACGTGAATGTATGACGATCGGTAAGTCGTGATCTAATGCCCATTGACATTGTGTTAAAAAAGCGTCTTCTTGCTCTTTAACATAGGTTTGATCCCAATATAAATCAATCCCAATTTCTCCTACAGCAATACAGGGTTTAGCAAGTAATTCATCATGAATACGCGCTAATTGATCGATATAATTAGCATCAACTGAACAGGGATGAAGACCCATCATCCGTTTGAAAAATTTGGGATCAGTATCAACTAACGCATTCATCGGGTCGATACTATCTACATCAATATTGGGCAGCAAAATATGTTGTAAACCAGCTTGAATCGCTCGATATTTTACAGCATCAATATCTTCTTTAAAGTCTGAAGCATAAAGATGTGCGTGAGTGTCTATAATCATTTGTTTTTTGCAAATAAAAAGCCCTTCATCAAATGATGAAGGGCTTTTTAAATTTATTTTGATTAAATTATTTAGAAACCGTGATTCTCTTCGTAGCGTAGAAGTTATCGTTCTTAACTTGTACAAAGTATACACCATCAGCAACCGCTGACATATCTACACCATACGTACCGTTCAAGTTATCGATCACATTCACATCTAAAACATTGCCAAGAATATCTCCTACTTTAACCACTACATTATTTGCATTTTCAACTACAACGTTGAATTTACCTGAAGTTGGGTTAGGATATACACTAATCATATCATTGTTTTGAGTTAAATCTTCGATTCCTGCAAGATTGATGGTGATATCCTCACAAGCATCATTCCAACATTCTCCTTTTTTAGTTGCTAAACAGATCGTAAATGTTCCGTTATCAACATTCTCATAAGTGTATGTAGGGTCTTCTGATTGATCTTTACTTCCGTCACCGAAAGTCCAACGATACACATCGTTTCCAGTAGGTCCATCACAAACCACCGTTCTACCATCTTTATTTACAGTAAAGGTTACATCTGGTGCAGGGTTAACCACGATTGGGTAAGTTACCTCATCACTACATCCACCTTCAACAATTGCTTTCAATTTAACATTGTAGCTTTTTGCAGATGCATAAATATGGGTTGGAGATAAATCAGTACTAGTAGCACCGTCACCAAACGTCCACTCGTATGTTAAGTTACCAGCCGCAACCGTTGATTTGTTTGTAAATACAGCTTCGTCTCCTTCACAGATTGAAGATATATCAAAATCAGCAATAGCTTGTAATACAACGTTCACTTCTTTGACAATAGAACTTGAACATCCATTTAAATCAGAGATTGTTAACTTCACTATCTTAGGACCAACCTTTGCAAATAAGTGAGAAGGATCTGCTTGTTGAGCTGAAGCTTCGCCAGCAAAATCCCATTCATATGAACTGTTTGCTCCACCATCTGGTAATGAACCGGTAATCGTAAAGTTGATAGGTGTTAAGTTACATGCAGCATCCCATGAGAAATCAGCTTCTGGAGATTCTTTCAAAGAAACTTGGCCGGTGTAAATATTTACACATCCAAATTCAGAAGTAGCTGTTAAGGTTACCGTTTTAGTTCCTGGTGTTGCAAAAGCAAACGAAGGATCTGACTCCCTAGATATGCCCTCACCATTGAAATCCCATGCAAAACCCATATTAGCTCCATTAGCAATAGTAGAGGTATTCATAAAGTCAACATTTACAAAGTTACACTCTCCCTCGCTTGTATAAGATGCTGTAGGCATTTCGAACTGGTATGCGTTTTTAGTTAACGCTGCAGAACATCCATTAGAACTCGCTACAACAGTTATCTTACGCTGACCTGGTGTACTGAAAGTATGTGAAGGTTCTTTTGAAGCATAAGTAGCTTCTCCACCAAAATCCCATTCATACGTAATCGTATTTGCTACAGGTAATGTAGTATTGTTATTGATTCTGATTGGTGATCCTTCACAAGCATTTAACACTTTGAAATCTACCTCTGGTTTTGGCGTTACGTTAATGATGTTTGTATCATTTCTTTCAAATAATGGGAAATTACCATTGGATACCGTCATTACTACTTGTACATCTTTACCATAAGTAGTGTACTGCCAAAATCCATCTTTGATATCAGAATTATCATCTGTAACAGATGGATCTGGATCATCAAATTCCCAATTTGTCAAAATATAACCCGTTGTACCTCCAAGAGTAGATGTATTCTTGAACTGAGCTACATCGCCTAAACAAATATTAGAAGCATTAAATGAGGGTACGGGTACATGGGGTACATACACATATCGTCCGAAAGTAGAATCACAACCGGTGTTATTGTCGAGTGTAGTCACTTCCATGAATATCGTTCTACCAGCAAGAGAATCATCCGGATTAATACTAAAGTATTCATCACTACCTGTGTAATTGAAACCAGCCGTAGTGACATCCATCATATTATCATCCATTGCACTCAAAGAATAGGTGTAATCAGCACCTGGACCTGCAGAAGTATATTTAGCTGGTCTAGATATGTCGTAATCACAGATATATGTTTTAACCGTTGCATCTGGATCTAAAACATCCCCTGTATTATAATATCCGTTAAATGTAGCCCCTTGAGACAACGCACTTCCTTGTGGAGATGCTATTACATTAACAGTATGTGTGAGAAGGTTGTTTGACGCATCATCGTCACACAATAATCCAACCTCTATAATGTTGTCACCAGGGGTATGGAACACCGGAGACATTTCAAATTTGTAATTTGCTTTTGTGCTTGCATCAATACTATCAACTACAGCATCAGTAGTTTTTCCATTTACGCTGTAAAAAACACCTAAATCGTACAATTTAACAGAAGCACCGTTAGTGATATCTAAAGATATATCGGTAGATTGGTTACCACAGATTGAAGTAGGAATAGTTCCTAAATTTGAAACACTGTGATCGATAAAAAACTCATATGCTCCTGGATCTGGACCACAAGCAGTACGTATTACTCCATCGTAATCCAATTTGGCTAAATCAGGAGTACCCATATTGGCAATCTTAGGATTGGTTGGTTTAATATCTCCTTTAGTAATACCTCCGAACATTGGGTCAGCGAATACATCACCTTCTGCTCCAGAGTTATTGATCCATCCCGACCATGCATTATACAAAGATGACATCGCATAATACCCGGTTGGAGTAGTCGCATACATTACGTTGTTTTCAAAATCCATTGAAGTTGTGTTGTATGGACAGTAGATGCCATAGTGAGTATAATTGAAATTTGAAGTTCCTGTAATGTACGTTATGTTGTTTTTAATATTGACATTAGTTGGAGAATTATAGTTATAATGATACAAACCATATATGTAATAATCTACATCCGTGTTCATAACCAATGTATTATGAGCTATGAGAACATCATTAGAATATCCACTGATCATACCGTAGTTATAATATCCACCTTTGTTATTGTAAACTGTATTATTTACTAACTGAGACTCATTTGCATAGTAAAAATACATTCCATACACTCCATAACTAGCAGTGTTGTCGTGTACTGTATTTTCTGAAACAACTACATTGTCTGAATAGTATGCGTATGGACCATATACATAGTAACCTGCCGAACATTTATACAATTCATTGCCTATGATTTCAGCATTTCCAGAATAGTAATAAGCTCTTACAGAGTAAACATAATAACTAGCAGTTATATCACTAAATCTGTTTCCATTTTGCTGAGCAGGTAAACTAGATGTACCAGAAGTATAGTAGAAATAGATACCGTAGAAGTAATATCCTAATGATTGATTTTCTACTACGTTGTCGTTTGCTTGAATTTGAAGCGAACTAGTCGAACATTGGTATCCGTATACAACATAGCCATAATTGGCATTACTTCGAAATTTAACGTCGTTGTTATTAAATTGGAAACCTTCAACATAGTAGTTATACATCGCATAATAATAAATATCATGAATATCATTGTCTTTCACTATGTTACCAATACCTTTAGTAGATGAACTTCTATAATCCATTACACCATAGTATGGTCCAGCAGATGATGAAGTACCATTGCTCATTACGTTGTTTTCAATCACATTGTATGATCCATGATTTCCAGTACTTCTTCCTGTTAAACTATTACTAAAAGCAACATATGCAGTAGAATTACTAGTTGAGGTGTATCTTGAAATCGTCAAGTTTGAATTTTTGATGGTGTTGTAATTTGCACCTCTATTGAATGTGAAACAACGTGTACCTGTTCCCGTACCTGTGTTTTCGATATCAAGGTTATCAAATGTGAAATAATCTGCACCATTCATGTAGATTATTGTACCCGTGTTTCGGATTGTCTCACCATTACCATTGATGGTAATAGTATTACTTGAAGTACCGCTTGCAGTAAACGTTACTTTTTCGACATACGGTCCAGAACCCTTAACAACATTCACTGTAACTGGTCCTGAAACTCCACTGGAGTTAATTGCCGATGCAAAAGCACCAAAACTACTATAATTTGTGCCGCTCGTTGAAGAGGCAGAGTTGATGGTATACGTACCACTAAGTTGAGCCATTGCTGAACCTGCAAAAAGCAGAGATCCAAAAACAAAAGCTGTTTTTAATTTGAAAAGCCAATTTCGTTTGTAATTTTTTTTCATACGCTTAAGATAGATTGTTATGTTTCTTAATAATTTAAGTGCATCAAATTTAAACAATTATTTTTTAATTATCAATCATAAAATTGAAAAAATATTAAAATATAGTATTGAGCATGTTGTGTGAGGTAATATTTAAACTATTAGTTTTCAAATTTATCTAATAATCCTAAAATTATTATCTGATGGATTTAGAATGTAATCTACTTTAATAGTTGTGGGATTAGAAATCCATTTTTCATTCATATAATATGATTTACCTTCAAACCAAACCATCCCTTTTCCTAACGTGTAGATAGTACCTACTTTTGCGTATTGATTGATTCCTGAAATAGGAAAACAAATAATGTTTTTAGATAATGTATCTCCGAATGGGCTCTTGTTAAGATTACACCCATACAAAACATAAGACATAATGCAATAACAGAACTAATCTGTATGAAAAACCAATTTAGATTTTTCTTTAAATAAAAATGTAAGACTATTAATAATATTAGGAAGACAGTACTTAAAGTAATGGCCCAAGGTGTAGTAATGTATTTATATGTTGATACATATATTCCAAGAATAAAAGGAACCAGAAATTTTAGAAGCGGTATGTGCCTCCATGTATACACTATTTAAAGTACATCATCCATATTTACGATATATCAATGCCTTAAGTTCATCTAATAAATCCTCATTTTCCCATTCTAATGCTGATTTGTAAGATTTATAAATCTCTAAAGCTTCATCAATGCTCGTTACTGAATCTATTTTTTGAATAAATTCAGAATAAGCATTCATATCACTCTTGAAAAACACATTTTGAAATTCAAATCGCTTAGCTACTGACATTCCTTTTGCAATATTTTTGATAGGTGTATTACTGAATTTTTCAAATAACGATAGTTTTTCGTCCTCTTCTAAAACTTCCGATAACTGATCAACCATAGGTTGGGGAACTGGTTTGTTTTCAGTTTGAATAAGACTTAATTTGGTAATTTCAGGTTTATTTGAGGATTGAATCGATTCTTGAGAAACCACCTCAGACTCCAAAGTCAGATGATTGATATTTTCATATAGTTCTATACAATGCTTCTTGAAAGTATCTATATCTAATGAAGATAATTTTTCAGGATGAAGACTGAGTCTAGTGTTGTCATTACTTAGAGTGAGTAAAAGATCATTTATGTTTTGGTGTATTTTGGTTCGGCTCATTTTTATCCTACGAATAAAATCAAATAATATTACATTCGAAACCTCATTGCTAACAGCATGTATACTAAAGCAAAAAATAATAATGGCTGGATTGAGGTTGTTTGTGGTTCTATGTTTTCAGGGAAAACAGAAGAATTAATTCGCAGAATAAAACGAGCCAAAATTGCACATCAAAATGTTTGTATCTTCAAACCGCAAATGGAAACTCGATATCACCAAGAAAAAATTGTGTCGCATGATGATAATCATTTAGATTCATTGCCTATCGATAAATCAGAAGATATCCTGAATTATACCGACACTTTTGAAGTCATAGGAATCGATGAAGCTCAATTCTTTGATTCTAAATTAATAGATGTATGTAATACATTAGCTAATCAAAATAAACGGGTGATTGTTGCTGGACTTGATATGGACTTTAAAGGTCAGCCTTTCGGTGTTATGCCTCAATTAATAGCTATTGCCGAACTAGTAACTAAGGTTCATGCCATCTGTGTACAGTGTGGTTCTGAAGCACAATTTTCATTTAAGTTTTATAATAAAAATGAACAAGTAGAACTTGGTCAGAAAGAGCTATATGAACCACGATGCAGAAAGTGTTTTAATGAAGGAATGGGAAAGTAATAATAGGATATAAATATATCAAATCTCCATAAAAGCGATACTGGTCGTTTATAATGAACAAGGATGGTTTGATAATTATCAAAAGCAGTGATAACTGCATAGGTAGAAAAACAAAGCCATCAATCCAGCTTATAATTCCATTAACCAACAAGATAAAGGTTAAAAATATGGATAGTCCAATTCCTATTTGAATAAACTGTTTCAATTTTTTTGGAGAATAAAAATGAGCAATTGATAACATTTTATCTTTTTGATCAGACAACCTATCGAAGTAAGAAAAAATGAAAAGATTAGCAAGATTTATTAAATATAGAACTCCAAAGACTCCAAAAATATATGGTAAATTAATTTCTGAGTAATGTTCAAGGACTGGTGTAATCACAAAACCAATAGTAACCACAAGTGCAATATATATTTCTTTAAATAATCGTAATTTTAAATGCCTCCTTGATATGATATAATTCATTAAAAAATGAATTACGGTTAAAATAGATAAACAAAATACGTAGGTATAATATATTCTGGATAATTTTAGAGATAATACCAGTAAGATGAATATAGAAATGAAAACAATAAATATAATTTGACGATGTTTATAAAAATGATACCTATGCCTTGTAGAACTTGCATGTTCTTTGAGCTGTATTGCATCCAATAAATGATCGATTGTATAAATTATCCAAGTTCCTAATGATAATCCAGCACCAACTATAAAATTAGGCTGAACATCATATCTTTTGCTAAAATAGAGATATAAAGAAAAGGTCCCGAGGGCAACTAATAGACTGAATGTATTGGTAAACTTAATTAATGCATGATATATGCTCAATCGTTTCACAAACGATGCGTATCTTACTCTATAGCTAAAACTGATTCAACTTCAGGGAGTAATTTTTTAATGCTTTCTTCGATGCCCGCTTTCATAGTTAAATGACTAATATTACAAGTACTACAGGCTCCTAATAATCTTAAAGACACTACCTTATTTTGATAAGATATAAATTCTACATCCCCCCCATCTTGTTGTAGAAAAGGTCGAATACTATTCAGGGCTTCTTCAATTTTTGACTCGGTAGACACCATATTCTATTCAAATGTATTGCAATTTTACTGATTAGCTGCTAATATGGATAGTTTCTGTACAATTTTACCCGTAATTGACAAGTAATTTGCTTCCAAATTTGCAAAGGTTTTATTTTCTTTTATTGGAATTTCTCCTAAGAAATCAATACCGGCCTCATCACATAATTGTTGTCCACCACCTTGACCAAAGATATAATACTTTTTGCCATCATCGTTAGGTTGGAAAAAGCTCATATTTTCAATCAAACCAATCATATTTTGAGCGATGTGTGGATTTTGAAACATATCTATAGCTTTCCTTGTATCAGAAACAGCAACTTCTTCTGGTGTAGTTACGAGTACAACACCACTTAGAGGTATGTGTTGAATAATACTTAAATGAATGTCTCCTGTTCCCGGCGGTAAGTCTACAAAAAGATAGTCTAAACTACCCCATTTTACATCACTACAAAATTGAGAAATAGCCTTAGACAACATAGGACCTCTCCAGACTAATGCTTGTTTTCGCTCAACTAAATAAGCCATACTCATCGTTTGAATACCCTCTACTTCAATGGGTTTCATTAACTCACCATCCATAAGCGGTTTACGATCTTTCGTATTCAAAAGTGTAGGGATTGAAGGCCCATGAATATCCGCATCTAACAATCCCACTTTGGCCCCAGCTTTTGCGAGTGTTTTAGCTAAATTAATAGCAACAGTACTCTTTCCAACACCTCCTTTTCCAGAGGCCACTGCTACAATATTTTTTATACCTGACAAAACTGAATTATTGTCTCGGCTTTGTTGCACATTTGAAGTAATATTAATTTTTATAATGGCCTCCTTATTTACCATGGTTTTAATAGCATTCTTGCACGCATTGGCAATGGTATCTTTTAATGGACAAGCTGGAGTAGTAAGTACCAAATCAAAAAAGATAGTATTCTCTTCTATTTCGATATTTTGGATCATATTTAGGCTTACCAAATCTTTTTTTAAATCCGGATCTTCTACATAACTTAAAGCTTTTAATATTTCTTTATTATTCATTTTTTCTTGTAAAACAAAAGTCTCTTATTCATTTTCATGACAAACCATTTTACAAATTTGTGTTGTCCTAATAAGGTACCTATAACAAACAGAAATATCTGATAAACAAAATAAACAAGAACAATAGTTACGATAAGTTCATACCAATGTAATTCTGAATAATTGGCTTTATTAAATAAAAAGAGTGTAATTGGTTTTCGGACAAATACAATAGAGGAACCTGTTATAGCAAAAATGATAAAAATCCAAATCAATGTTAAGTTTGATTGAATACCCCATTTCTCTTTCAGTTTATTGGTTAGATTCACTATTTAGATATGGAGGCAAAGCTAAATAATAAATATTTCTAAATAGATAAAATTATACATCCATAAAAAATTGGGGCAGCCTAGCTGCCCCAATTCAGTTATATTTAGTTTTAGTTGTATTAATATACCAATTTAAAATCAACTCGTCGATTGAATGATCTCCCTCTTCGAGTGGAGTTGTCAGCAACTGGCTTAGTTTCTCCATATCCTATTGCAGACATTCTTTCTGGTGATATTCCTTTAGTAATTAAATAATTCTTAACTGACTCCGTTCTTTTTTGTGAGAGTAATAAATTATCAGCATCGTCACCTTGATTATCTGTATGTCCTTCTATAATAACTTTAGCTTCTTTGTACTCATTTAAAATTTCTGCCAGAAAATCTAAATTCTCAAAAGATTCTGTTTTCAACACTTCTTTGCCTGTTTCAAAGAAAATACCTTTAGCGGCTAATTTTATTTTTTCTTTAACTTCTTGCTTTATTTCTGGACATCCTTTATTCTCTTTTATACCAGCAACTGTGGGGCAAACATCCAAATGATCATACACTCCATCACCATCCGAATCTGGACAACCTTGACCCTCAAGAGTGCCTGATTTTAAAGGGCATTTATCATCCGCATCCGTAATCCCATCACCGTCAGAGTCTGGACAACCTTTAAATTCAGCTAATCCTGGAACTTTAGGACAATTATCTTCTGCATCTGTAATTCCATCACCATCTGTATCAGGACATCCATTAAATTGAGGTAATCCTGGCGTATTTGGACATTTATCCTCTTCATTAATAATACCGTCATTATCGTCGTCCATTGGACAACCCACTGTATCAACAGCATAATTTTCAGGTGTATTTGGACACATATCAAATTTATTAGCAATACCATCACCATCCTCATCCTTAATTCTGTATGAACTTCCTCCATCACCACCGAAGTTAAACACAATACCGAAAGAATGGTAGGCATAGATATCATGAAGTGGTTTATTGCCTTCTGCAGCACTGTTTAATCTTGCACCAGCTGGCATATATGGACTTGCATCGTAATTGTCATCAAAAGAGTAATTAAATTGCTCACTAATGACTAGGTCAATAGCATCTGTAACACCAATTTTCAATCCTAATCCTGCATTCCAATGCGAGGCAATCCAAGATCGGTCTAATGAATACCCTTCATATTCAGGTGTTAATGTTAATGGTGTAAACTTAGATACAGACGACATAGCTCCCCAGCCTGCTCTCAAGAAAGGTTTGAAACGAACATCTTCATCAAGGATATACCCATTATTTAATTTATAGGTTAGCCCGATCATACCCTCTGTAACACGAGATCTGAAACCAACTCTGCTATAATCTGCCCTTTGAACGTCCCAAACTGTTTTGTAAAAACCAATATCACCAGCACCTCCATAAATATTTACATCGAAAGAAGAATTTATGTACATTCCAAAAGCTCCTCCAATGCCTTGATAATCAGGGCTATTTTTGAAATATAGTGCGGAACCTAAGTCGCCATGATATTCACGAAGTCCACCATTTACCTCAATACCATACTTCTTGTAAGAAGTTTGTGCATTGGAAGAAAACGTAAAGAACAATAAAAATAAAAAAGTTATTTTGTGTAAATTTTGATGCATGATGGCTTAATTGTTGTAGCAATATTACATTATTATGACTAAACTTCAAAAAAATATTTTTATGCCATAATATTGGTCCCTTCTGAACAATTTTGACAGATATCAATATTTTTTCTGCTCCTTAAAATCAATTTTCTAAAGCGACCATACTCCTCCCCTCTCCATATTTTTTTAAATGCTTTTTGGTTTAATTCTCCTATTTGATAGGTTCCGTCTTTGTCAAAACAACACGGAACAACCTTTCCATCCCAAGTAATAACACAGGCATGCCACATTCGCCAGCAGTGGCTCAACAAACCATTTTTAATTTTGTAGGAAAGGCCTTTCTTGATGTATCTGGAATACTTTGGATCTTTTGGCAACAAATCACTACCTGATTCAAAATTATAAATCTGAGCTGTTTTAAGTGATAAAAGATCTACACCTATTTCCTTTGCTAATTTTTGAATTTCATCCACTTCATGCTCATTGTGACCAAACACTATAAACTGCCAAATTATAAATGGAGTTTTGGATTTTAATTTTTTCTTCCAGTGGACCATTTTTTTTGTTCCCTCTATGACTTTTTTATAGTCACCACCCAATCGATATTTTCCATAACTTTCTTGATTTGTTCCGTCTATTGATATAATCAACCTTTTTAAACCACTTTCTACAGTATCTCTACAGTTGTTATCATTTAAATAATGTGCATTACTTGATGTAGCTGTATATATATTTTGACTTGAAGCATAGCTTACCATTGATAAAAAATCTTTGTTCAAGTATGGCTCGCCCTGAAAATAATAGGTAATATAGGTTAATTCATTGGACAATTGATCAATGATAGATTGATTTAGATCGGGAGCTAGCATCCCAATAGGGCGCGAAAATGAACGTAGACCACTTGGGCATTCTGGACAACGAAGATTACAACTGGTAGTGGGTTCTATAGAAATAGCAATTGGATAACCAACATGAAAATTTTTTTTTGTAGCCTTACTTAGGTAATAACTAAATAAAATTTGAGCTGCATTGATCAATCGTTTGGGGCGGAGCGTTCTTAAGTAATAAAGACCATCCGTTAATTGCGCTTTTATGGACATTAAATAAGTTGATCTCTTTTTACGATATAAAATATGGAGGTAATCATACTGAATATGAGGTAGCTAACATTCATCATCCAACCTGACAATCCAAAATGGAAGACATAAAAAGTAGCCCCCAATACAAAAATATTTCCTGATATGAATAAATGAAGGCCAATCTGTTTCATTTTACGAAGAAAAATACCTCCAATGAGTGCAACAATACAACCTATCATTCGAAATAAGCTAACTTTTTTGTATTTAACTTCTATTAAATTGGCTTCAATATCTTCCATAAAATTTTTATAAACTCTCTTTAAATTAGGATCAGGCAAATCGGTAGATTGAGCCTCTATGGATGTTAAAAGACTTTCTCTTAAAAAATTAACACTATCTGGATTCCGATACGATTCAATATTGCTCGCTATCATAAAAGACAGAATCAGAGTTACCATAAAACCAAATACTGAATGCCACTTTATTGAGCTCATGAATAGAACAAAATTAACAAAAATGGCTTCATGGAAGTAGAACCGTATAAAATTCAATAAAAGCTCATATATCATCAGATATAATCATCAAATGATCGCTATTTTTTAATTTTTATTACCTTTGTATTTTATTTTAAATAAAAACTTTTTGGCTATGGTTAGACTTTTATCAAACTGCTTTTTTTCTTGTTAAGTGGAGTCATTTTTGCTCAATCAACTATTGATGTTACTATTTTAGGCGATGGAAAGGTAACTAGCTCTCCTACGGGAATTGATTGTAGAGGATGCAATACTGGAGCATCTCTGACTTATTATGTTTCCGATAATGGTAGCGACAATAACGACGGACTCACCACAAACACTCCTTTTCAAACATTTGAATATGCCTTTGAAAAGATGAAACCTGGGGATAATTTAGAATATCTACAAGGTAAGAAGTGGTATCGGGAAATGGAAATAGCCAACATCAAATTGATTATTCATATATTGATAATCATATCGGCAAAACACAAAACACTATATTTTACCGTTTAAAGCAAATAGATTTTGATGGAGCGTTTGAATATTCGTCTATACGTGTAGTTCACTTTAAAAAAGAGGTAGATTTTACCATGGGGTTGACTGCTTATCCTAATCCATTCTCGAACGAAGTGACCGTTGCGTTAAGTTTGCCACTTGGAGAAACCTATAACCTTGAAGTAACAAATTTAAATAGATTACCAATTTATAAAGAAGATTACACTTTCACAACAGGTATTCATAAATTGGACTTATCCGAATGGAGTTCTGGTATTTACATTGTCAGAGTAGTTTCTAACCATGAAACGAAGCGTATTAAAATTATAAAGCAGTAGGACGTATGTTTTTTTATTGCTTTTTATAATCACTCATACATATGGAAGTTGACTAACTGCAGTATATTATTAAATCTTCTTGTTTTTCCAACAATATGAAAAATGATCGCTGACCATTCCAATAGATTCCATAAAAGCCATACACGTAGTGCTTCCAATAAACATAAAACCTCTACTTTTTAGGTCTTTAGCCATAGCATCGCTTTCGGGTATTGTTTTTTTTACCTCTTCCCAAGAATCAATGGGAATGACAATCGTTGAATAATTAGTGAATTGCCAAATGTACCTGTCAAAACTTCCATACTCATCTTGTATCTGAATAAATTTTTGAGCATTGCGAATAGCTGCTAAAATTTTAGCTTTATGTCGAATTATACTGGCATTTTTCATAAGTTCATGGACTTTTAAATCGTTATATGAAGCAATTAAATTAACTTCAAATTGATCAAAAGCAGATCTAAAATTTTCTCTCTTTTTAAGAATTGTGTGCCAACTCAAGCCAGCCTGAAATGTTTCCAAAAGTAAAAATTCAAATAAGGTAGAATCATCATGACAAACCTCACCCCATTCCTCATCGTGATAGTGAACATATTGTTCATCTTTCAAACACCAAGGACATCGCTTTTTTTGGTCTTGTATTAAATCTGTTTTCATACATTATAAAAATATAAACGTTAAAATTGAAAATAAATAAATGGCTGAATGGTCGTAGATCTGACTTGAAAGATGATAAAAATAATTAGGCTAAATACTATTACTTGAATAAAAACTGGTATTCTAGAATAGTAGATTCTTATATTTTCCTTGAAACGATCAGGTATAAAATGAAGGAGAAAACCCAAACCTATACATAAAAAGGGTTTCCAATATCCCGTTATGCGATCAGAAATACCCCAAAAATTAAAGGTGTACACTACTTTTTGAATCATAATATTGACTATTTCTATACTGGATGCCCTGAAATACATCCATGAAAATGCAACAAAATGAAATGTAATCGCCCATGAAATTATTGTCCAACTAATATTTTTCCCAATGTTTAAAGCACTACCCCAAATTTTATGAATAGTTAAACCTATTCCGTGTATCAGCCCCCAAATAATAAACTTTAGAGCAGCACCATGCCATAGTCCCCCTAATATCATAGTAATTAGAATATTTATCACAGAACGAAGTTTTCCTTTTCGATTTCCTCCTAACGGAATATATAAATAATCCTTTAACCATAAGGATAAAGAAATATGCCATTTTCTCCAAAAATCAGTTATTGAAGTAGCTTTATATGGACTGTTGAAGTTGATTGGAAGTTTGAATCCAAGCAAAGCTGCAAGGCCAATAGCCATATCTGAATACCCAGAAAAGTCGCAGTATATTTGAATAGTATAGCCATAAACAGCCATAAGGTTCATAAAACCTGTATAAAGCTCAGGAGACTCAAAAACTCGATCTACGAAATTTATACTAATGTAGTCGCTTATTAGAACTTTTTTTACTAAGCCTCCAATAATCAGTAAAACTGCCAAACTGAACTCTCTTTTACTTAACAAAAAAGGTTTTCTTATTTGGGGTATAAAGTCTATTGCCCTCACAATAGGTCCAGCAACTAATTGTGGGAAAAAAGAAACAAAAAAAGCGAAATCAAAAAAATCTTTGCATGGTTCAACATTCCTTCTGTAAATATCTATACTGTAACTCAAAGTTTGGAATGTATAGAACGATATCCCAACCGGTAGGATAATTTCAGTTATATCAAATCCCGATTGAAATAATGAATTAGACCATATGGCTATAAAATTAACAGGTTGAAAATGTATTCCGATCAGTTCATTTATGATATCAACAATAAAATAGGAATACTTAAAGTAAAAGAGAAGACCTAAATTCGATAAGATACTTAAAAAAAGAAAAAATTTTCGACGTATTCCTTCATTTCTATCAATTAAAAAGCCATAAAAATAATCTAGAACTATACTCAATAACAGAATCAAAAAATAAAAACCACTACATTTATAGTAAAAAAATAAACTGAAGGCAAGTAAGTATATGTTTCGTAAACGATTGTGTGTATGAATGAGGCAATAAATCCCATACATCATCGTAAAAAAGAGTAAAAATAAATACTGACTAAATATCAATGGGCTATTTGCTGAAAAGCGAAATATATTATCAACATTCAACATAATTATTTACTCTAATGGATAGTATTTCATCAATGTTTGATATAATAAATCACCTTGTTTTTCATAACCTTTTACAGAGAAATGAATTAAATCCTTGGCTGCTAAACCTTGCTTTTGCCAATCTGAAATTGAATTTGATCCCCCCATTATCTGAAATAAATCCCATAAAGCTACGTTTTCCTCATATACTAATTCATGCAATACTTTCCTCAATGATTCTATGTTAACATTATCATATTTACGCTTATAAAAATGATCTGGAGGTGTGCTTAATAGAATAGGTAATGTTGGATTGTTGATCCTAATTCTACGAATTAAAATCCTATAATTCTCTTTAACACAACTTGCACAAAACTGATTAATAGTGGTATAACAATCATTCGTTCCAAGACTAATAATTAATAAATTAGGATTTAAATCTATAATATTTTGGCTGAAATCAGACAGTAAATATTGAGCTACTGTCGCTCCGTTAATTCCTGCAGCGTGATACAAAATACCTACAGAATCATTTTGTAAAACGATACCATTAAGTGTAGGCTGATCACCTGAGGAATGCGTTGATTTAAAATCAATTTGATGCAATGGTGATGTTGAACTAATTTCGGTATAACCGCTTTTTCGCTCCCATGTAACAATTGATTTATTATTAAATGGCAAAAAAGTACCGAATGTGTCCCAAAGTATGATTTTAGAAAATTTTGAAGGCCCGTTATAATCTACTTGAATTGAAAATTTTGCATTAGATCCAGGCCATAATGTATAACCTAAAATCCCAGTTTTTGCCTGATTGTTTTTTTTTCTTTTAGATAGTAAATTCCAATCCCCTTGATGATCAAATTTTACATCTGATGATCCATTACTATTAGCTATAGTATATGGGAAAACTAACCCCCTCCCAGAATTACCAAATTGATTTTGAAAATTTTTTCTAAGCTTTCCTGTAAAATAATCTGCTTGAATATGAGAGTCCCCAATATGCAAAATTGATACAATCTGATTGGCTTCACTGATTAATGCTAAATCCTCAAAAAATGAGTAAAGTGATTTTACATTGACGATACTATCATGAGTGGTATCTGACTTTTCATGATCTATATTGGGATACAAAAGCATACATATAGATATGAAATGACAAAGCATCAGTTGTATTTGCCTTTGTATTGTTTGCGAATATTGGCAACTATTTCTTTTACTTCCTGTTCTTGATCTTTTTTACAGATTAGTAATGCATCTTCCGTATCTATGACAAAGTATCCATCTAAATCCTTCAAGACGACTAATTTATGTTTGTCACTTACAACTAGGTTATTATTTGCATTGATAGCATGCAGGTTGGCATTCAAAACAGTATTTGAGGTGTCATTATGTAAATTTTCATGAACACTTTTCCATGTTCCCAAATCACTCCAGCCAAAATCTGAAGGTAATACATACACATTGTCTGCTTTTTCAAGTAATCCATTATCAATAGAAATACTTGTGATTGATGTATAAATTCGATCAATATGAGTATGCTCTATTGCAGTATTATAAGCTCCTTTTACTTCAGAAAAACTTAAATTTAACTCCGGCAAATAACTATTTAATGCTTTTAATATAGTGGGAACACTCCAAACAAACATTCCACTATTCCATAAAAAATCACCGCTGTCTAAAAATTTTTCAGCTAATTCTAAAGGTGGTTTTTCAGTAAACGTTTTCACCTTATTAATACCCGGCATAACTTCCTTTGACTCATACTGAATATATCCATAACCTGTATCAGGTCTATGAGGCTTGATACCCAAGGTCACTAATGCATCATTTTCTCTAGCATATTTAGTTGCTACATGTATTTTATGAATAAATGTATTATTATCTTGAATTAAATGGTCACTTGGTGCAACTATTAGCACACCTTTTTCTGATATTTCTGATATTTTATGTGCTGCATATGCAGCACAAGCTGCAGTATTTTTACCCAAAGGTTCACCTAATATTTGATTGTCAGATATAAATGGTAATTGCTCTTTTACTAAATGCTCATAATTTCTATTCGTAATTATGAATATGTTTTCTGCTGGAACTATATTCAAAAATCGATCATAGGCATCTTGTATTAGAGTTCTTCCCGTACCCAGTATATCAACAAATTGTTTGGGCTTGGACACCCTACTAACCGGCCAAAAACGACTTCCAATACCACCAGCTAAAATAATTGCGTACGTATCTTTTAATATTTTCATAACAATCCCTCTTTAATTAAATCTTGGATATGAATCATACCAGTAGGTCTACTATTTTCAACTAAAATGATATGATTTATTTTCTTTTCTTTTAAAAATTTAACCCCATCAATAGCCAACCTATTTCCGTTCATTGTTTGAGGGTTTGAAGTCATAATTTCTTTTGCTTTAAAATGACTTCCTGTCAATACTTTAGAAACCATCGCTGCGCCTTGTTCAAGCATTCTTCGTAAATCTCCATCAGTAATAATCCCTACTAACTCTGAATCAGAGGTAACAACTACAGCACCCATTCTTCCATTAGTCATAGCAAGAATACATCGTGGCAATATTTCATCTTGATCAACAGATGGTAATGCGTTCTTGTTAGCCAAATCATTGAGGGTGAGATATAACTTTTTCCCTAAAGCGCCACCTGGATGATATTTAGCAAAATCTTCCGATTTAAAATTCCGACATTTAATAAGCGCTACAGCTAAAGCATCCCCCATTGCTAACTGAGCAGTAGTACTTGTGGTTGGTGCAAGATTATTTGGACATGCTTCTAAATCTACAGTTGTGTCTAAAACATAATTGCTATTTTTAGCTAAAAAAGAATTCATATTTCCAGTAATACCAACCAACATATTGCCTCCATTAGCTATGGACGGAACAAGGGCAATAATCTCTGGACTTGTTCCACTTTTCGAAATACAAATTACGACATCATCTTGTTGAATCATCCCCAAATCACCATGTATTGCGTCAGCAGCATGCATGAATAATGCAGGTGTACCCGTACTGTTAAACGTAGCAACTATCTTCTGACCAATAATTGCACTTTTCCCAATCCCAGTAACGACAACTCTTCCATCTGAAACAAGTATATGATTCACTACATTTACAAAATTGTCACCCAATAAATCACTCAATTTTTTTAAACTCTGACTCTCCAGTAAAATAGTATCTCTCCCAATTTGAAGAATATCTTTATATTCTGACATATAATTTATGCAAATTAAAAAATAATTTCTGCAAGTGGTACAAACAGTATTATATTAGTGTAGTTATTTAAAAAATTATCGGAAAAAGTAAATATGACTACAAAAAATGTGGATTTGAAATCAAGTTTAAAGGAATTCTTTGGATTTGATTCTTTCAAAGGAATGCAAGAAGAGGTAATATCTACCATTCTTAAGGGAAAAGATTGTTTTGTTATCATGCCGACTGGAGCTGGAAAATCGCTTTGTTACCAATTGCCTGCACTTATAAGTGGTGGTACTGCTATCATAATATCTCCATTGATTGCATTAATGAAAAATCAAGTTGATGCAATTCGTGGATTTGGGGAAAGTGATTCTGTTGCTCATTTTTTAAATTCATCATTAACAAAAACCCAATCTGAAAAAGTAAAAAAAGATGTGTCCGAAGGTCGCACTAAAATGCTCTATGTGGCTCCTGAAACGTTAAAAAAAGATGATACAATTGAATTCTTACGATCTGTCAAAGTAAGCTTTGTTGCTGTAGATGAAGCGCACTGTATCTCGGAATGGGGACATGATTTTAGACCCGAATATAGACGTATAAAACAAATTGTAAAAGAAATTGATGACGTACCGATGGTAGCATTGACTGCTACGGCTACACCTAAAGTACAAATGGATATTCAAAAAAGTTTGAACATGCTAGATGCTCAAGTGTTCAAATCATCATTTAATCGAAGCAATTTATACTACGAAGTTCTTCCTAAAGGAAGTAAGGCACAAACGATGAAAGACCTTATTTCTTTTATAAATAAAAAGAAAGGGAAAAGCGGTATTGTATACTGCTTAAGCAGAAAAAAAACAGAAGAGGTTTCAGAAATTCTAATCGCCAATGGTATTAATGCATTACCCTACCATGCAGGTTTAGATGCAAAAACTCGAGCTTCCAACCAAGATAAATTTTTAATGGAAGATGCTGATGTAATATGTGCAACTATTGCTTTTGGTATGGGTATAGATAAACCAGATGTACGTTTTGTCATTCATTATGATGTCCCTAAATCATTGGAAGGGTATTATCAAGAAACAGGGCGAGCAGGAAGAGATGGAATGGAGGGCGATTGCATCTTATTTTTTAATCCAAAAGATACTGAAAAACTTGAAAAATTTTTAAAAGACAAACCTGTTGCAGAAAGAGAAATTGGCACACAGCTCATTTCAGAAATGGCTTTTTTTGCTGAATCCTCACAATGCAGAAGAAAATCTTTATTGCACTATTTTGGGGAAAATTTCGATGAGGATAACTGTAATAAAATGTGTGATAATTGTCGTAATCCCAGAGAAACAATAGATGCCACTAATTCACTTTCTACAGCACTTGAAATTATAAAACTTACTGATGGTAAAGTTGATTTAAAACACATCATTCATATTCTGTTGGGCAAGGCTACTCAAGAAGTAAAAGCATATAAACATAATTTATTTGAATACTTTGGGATTGGAAAGGAAAAAAGCGAGAATTACTGGAAAACGTTGATTCGTTTCGGACAGATAAATAATCTAATTCATAAAAATATTGAACTGTATGGTTTATTATCTATCAGTAAACAAGGGCTTGATTTTTTATCAAAACCGAAACCTGTAAATATCTCTTTAGATAAGGAATATGAACCAATTAGTGATGCCGATTTTAATACCATACAAATTGAAGCTGTTTATGATAAAGAACTTTATAGACAGCTGAAAGATTTGCAAAAAACTGTAGCTCAAGAAATGGGACTTCCACCCTATGTCATTTTCCAAGAAACCTCTTTAGAAGATATGGCTTTCAAGTATCCTATTACCATGGACGAAATGGAAAATATTACAGGTGTAGGAAAAAACAAAGCACAAAAATTTGGAATAGCATTTATTGAACTTATTGCAGATTATGTAGAAAAAAATAACATAGAACGTCCTGATGATCTAGTACTTAAGTCTGTAGTAAATAAAAGTGCTCGTAAAATTCATATCATACAAAATATTGATAAAAAAGTATCAATAGAAGATATTGCAAAAGGGCAAGGATTAGAATATGAAGAATTGATTGAAGAGCTAGAAGCTATTGTTTTCTCAGGAACTCAAGTAGACTTAATGTATTACATTGATGAGATTATTGATGAAGAAGGGCGAGATGAAATATATGAATACTTTAAATCAGAAGATACCGGAAGTATTGATGCAGCAGTCCAAGAATTTAATGGGGAGTTTACTCATGAAGAAATGAAAATTTTCCAAATTCAATTCATGAGTGATGTTGCAAATTAAAAAAAACAATTGTAAATTTGCACCCATTAATGGCTGATGGTGTAACTGGCAACACGTCTGTTTTTGGTACAGAAGAGTCCAGGTTCGAGCCCTGGTCGGCCAACAAATTATGAGAAGAAAGGTTTATTACCTTTCTTCTCTTTAAAACATACTCTAACGGATATAGTATTCCAATAGTTTATGATAATTACCTGAATAGGTAGTGAAAGTAAAACAAAGAATATGCCTTCATTTATAAATAAAGTAAAAATTTTTGCTGGATCAGGATCGCAAGGTATTGCTGAAAGAATTGCTAAATCCTACGGCCAAAATATTGGAAAAGTATCTCTGAATAGTTTTAGTGATGGAGAATTTCAACCCTGCATTGACGAAACAGTTCGCGGTTGCGATGTTTTTATCATTCAGTCAACTATGCCCCCAGCGGATAACCTTATGGAATTGCTCATGCTCATTGATGCAGCCAAAAGAGCTTCAGCTCACAAGGTAGTTGCAGTTATACCTTACTTTGGTTTAGCACGACAAGATCGAAAAGACAAACCTCGAGTACCTATAAGCTCTAAAATGGTTGCAAATATTCTTACTGCTGCTGGAGCCGATCGTGTAATGACTATGGATCTTCATGCACCACAGATTCAAGGGTTTTTTGACATCCCAGTAGATCATTTAGATTCTACTGTGATTTTCATACCCTACATTAAAAGTATACAAACCAATGATTTATTGTTAGCTGCTCCAGATGTTGGCGCGACGAAGAGAGTTCGAGAATTTGCCAAATACTTGGGTGTAGAAATGGTGATTTGTGACAAAGCAAGAAAACGTGCTAATGAAATAGCATCTATGACCGTAATTGGTGATGTAAAAGGTAAAGATGTTGTACTTATTGACGATATCTGTGACACTGCAAATACGCTATGCAAAGCTGCCGCACTTATTAAAGAAAAAGGAGCAAAATCTGTAAGAGCCGTTTGTACTCATCCTGTATTAAGTGGAAATGCCTACGTAAACTTAGAAAATTCAGTCTTAGAAGAAATTATGCTTTGCGATACTATCCCACTAAAAAGTGGAAATTATAGCAAAATAAAAGTGCTAAGCGTTGATAATCTATTTGCCAACGCTATCAGAAATGTCAGTGAATTTGGATCTATAAGTTCATTATTTAATATATCTGACACATACCAACAAGAATTAATATAACCCATAGAAAAAACATTAAAAATGAAAGTTATAGCATTAAAAGGCGACGTCCGAGAAAAATTAGGAAAATCCGCCACTAAGCAAGTTAGAAAAGAAGGAAAAGTACCTTGTGTAATTTATGGTAAAAATGAGAACACACATTTTTCAGTTTATCAAGCAGATTTTAAACATTTAGTTTATACACCAAATACATACTTAGTTCAAGTATCTATTGGTAATAACAAAAAATTAGCTAAAGTACAAGAACTACAATTTCATCCTGTATCTGAGGATATTATTCATGCAGATTTTTATGAGGTAAATGAAAATAGTCCTCTATCCATTCCTGTACCAGTAAAAATAGTAGGAAACTCTCCTGGTGTTATTGCTGGTGGTAAGCTTCAACTAAAAATTAAGAAATTGAACGTTTTTGGATTGATTTCTGATTTTCCAGAATACATTGAGGTAAATATTAGTGAATTAGAGATTGGAAAAAGCGTTAAAGTTAAAGACATTAGCCTAGATAATCTTACACTTCTAGATTCTGAAAATAACTCCATCGTTTCTTGTATCGTAACGAGAGCTGCTAGAAGTGCCGCTGGAAATGATGTTAACGATTCTGAAGAAGCAGAAACTGAAGAAGAAACTTCAGAATAATTCGTATTGAATCAACTTAAAAGTCCTTCATAGTTATGAAGGACTTTTTTTATATCCGATGCAAGCATCTTCAATCACTGAATCTATCAATTCAAACTCCCAATTATGAAGTTGTGATATTTTTTCATTGGAGTATAATTGCGATGATACGCTTGATTTAACCGTTTCTTTACTTAAGAATTTACCCATCTTAAAAAATTCTTGAATGCTAATGATTCCATAAATTATCCAATAAAGAAATCCCTTAACCTCAAGGTATGGCCTTTTTTTATGAAATTGATCTGCCATCATAAACGCAATTTCTTTGAATGATTTGTTCTCAGAAACAAGAATAAAACGCTCGCCAACAACATCGGATAAACATAATTTTTCAATAATTCTAGAAACATCTTTCACACCCACAAAACCCGTAACTCCGTTGCTGTAAAATGGAAAAGCGTTATTTGCATTTTTAAATAATTGAGAAGAACCGCTATCCCAGTCACCATAACCTAAAATAATTCCTGGATTTACAACAACGGCATCAAGACCTTCCTCTTTGGCTCTCCATAATTCAAGCTCACCAAGATGTTTGGTATATCCATAAAAACTATGTGGTTTTGTTGAAAACCATGAACTGGTTTCATCTGAAAATAAAGTTGAACTTGATTTAGAAATAGCTGAAATACTACTGCAATACAATAACTTTTTGACTTGAGAAGCTAAAGCAACATCGACCACATTTTTAGTGTAATTGTAATTAACTTGAAGAAGCTTCATTTTGTCCTTTTTGAAATAGGAAATTAAACCTGCAGCATGGATAACATAGTCACATTTTGAAAAAATTTCTTTTAAACCTAAAATATCGTGGAGTTCGCAGGACACCCAATTCAGGTTTGCATACTTTGATTCGTCAATATTATAATTGGATTTTACTAATTCATATTCCTCAAATGAGGCTTTGTCTCTATAAATAGCCCAAATGACATGATTTTGTTCAAGTAAGTGATGAATAATATGTACACCTAGAAAACCATTTGCACCTGTTATAGCAAAAATCATGTGATAGTTCGTTTAATTTTGTATCATACGAATATATTTAATGATAGAACATTACTTCAATAAAATAGATATTGAATTTAATTATAACCCCGATCAACTCGGATATGTAGTTGATTTCCATCTGAATAAATTTCCTACTTTAGAAAATGCTAAAATTGCCATAATTGGTGTTCATGAGGATAGCAATATTGTTCGAAGTCAATTATATGAACATAGCATAGGTAGCCAATTAAAAAATCAAATTGTTGATCTTGGAAATATTGCAGCGAGCGATCAAAACGAAATATTAGCAGCGCTTGAACTTGTGATCAGTGAACTTAAAGAATTAAATATTATGACAATCGTACTTGGTTTACGAATGCCATATATAAATGCGCTTGGAAGAGGGTTAAAAGATCATTATAAAGAAATAGAAATATCGTATGTTTCCCCAGATTTAGTAGGCATTAAAAAAGAAAATGATAACCACTTTTTTTCTCTACCTGATGTAGCCATAAAACAAATCCATTGTTTAGCTCATCAAATCCATTTTGTGTCACCAGATGTCAGTTTAATAATCGAAAAAGACCAATTTAGTCAATTACGGCTTGGTGAACTAAAAAACACAATTGAAAATGTAGAATTGTACTTAAGAGAGAGTCAGCTTCTATTGTTTGATATAAATGCTATCAAAACATCCTGTGCACCTGGTAAGATAAGGGTTAATCCAAGTGGTTTAAATAGTGATGAGGCATGCCAAATTGCAAGATATGCAGGGATGAGTGATGATATTTCTTGCTTTGGGTTGTGGGGGTTCGAACCTAGTTTAGACGCCAGGGATCTTACAGCATCTATGTGCGCTCAAATTTTATGGTATTATTTGGATGGTATAACGAACAGAAAAAATGATAAACCCAACCTTCATAATGAATTTGTAAAATACCGGTGTGACTTCAGTGAACATAATACACCCATACTTTTTTTAAAGAGCAAACGTACATCTCGATGGTGGATGAAAATCGAACATCCAGCAGAACCTGAAAATAGTGACTTAGCCATAACTATCCCATGCTCCTATGATGACTACATGGTAGCAGCCAATGGAGAAACCCCTGAAAGATATTTAAATGCTCTAAAATTATTAAAATAAGTTGTTAAACTGATCGTTAATGAATAGAATGTTTCGGAAAAGGACAATTAGTTTGCTTCTTATTTTTTTATTCTCAGTCATCATGATTCTCTCATCATGTTCGGCCAGAAATCAATGCAGTAAAAAAAATAAAACGAAAGTTGATATGGGTTGGCTTTAATCCGATTTAGTAAAATTCATTTTTTATTTTTACACATATTTTCAAACAAAATGGCATCTAATGTTGTATTATGTTAGTAGAAAGAGTTTACTTACATGAATAATGCACTGAGTATAAAGGATTTAGAAAATATTAGTGGCATAAAAGCACATACGATTAGGACTTGGGAAAAACGGTATGCCATATTTGAACCCAAACGAACACCAACCAACATTCGATACTATGATCATGATGATTTAAAAAAGCTACTGAATTTGGTTTCTGTATTAGATCATGGCATGAAAATAAGTAAAGCAAGTGCATTGTCTTCAAAAGATTTGAATACAATGATTGAAGATTTACAAAAACAAAACATAGATGCTGCTAAATCCAATATTATCAGTGATTTAATAATTGCTACGCTCAAATGTGATAACCAATTATTTGAATCTGTTTACCAAAAAAGCATCCATGAATTTGGTACTGAAGAAACCATAGAAACAATTATAAGTCCACTACTAATTAAAATAGGATTGATGTGGACTATTGATAAACTTAATCCTTCTCACGAACATTTTACTAGTCAGTTAGTAAGACAAAAACTATTTTCTGCAATCAATAATCTTCCATTTGTTCACTCCAAAGACCGATACGTTTTATATTTACCAGAAACTGAATTTCACGAAATTGGACTACTTTATTCCTATTACATACTCAGAAAAGAAAACAAAGAATGTATCTACTTGGGGGCAAATGTTCCACTTGAGGATGTTGAAGAATGCTGTTCAAATACTGATGCAAATACCATTGTTTGTGCATTCACTATATATCGTTCTAAAAACAGAATAGAAACTTATTTAAATACACTTATTAAAAAATTTCACGGCAAAAAAATTCTTGTTCATGGCCTCCCTGACATTTATCAAACAAATTATAAAGATTCAAACATTCAATTCATCTCAACCATACATGATTTAAGAAATCATCATTAATTATCGTAACTTTACACGTTTTAATGCCAAATCAGGTAAATATTGCCATCATAGGTTCAGGTTTTTCTTCTCTATCCAATGCTTGCTATCTAGCAAAGATGGGATACACTGTCGAAGTATTCGAAAAAAATAATTCCTTGGGAGGAAGAGCCAGATCAAAAGAAATAAACGGATTTGTTTTTGACATGGGTCCAAGTTGGTATTGGATGCCCGATGTTTTTGAAAGATTTTATGCCGATTTTAATACCTGTGTGGAAAAACACTATGATTTAATACGTCTTGATCCAAGTTACAGAGTATTCTGGAAAGATAAGCCTGATGATATCCCCGCTCAGATTGAGGAATTATATACGTATTTTGAAAAGTACGAAAAGGGTTCTGGAAAAAAATTACAAGAATTCCTACATCAAGCAAAAATAAAATACGAGGTGGGAATGAATGATTTTGTTACCAAACCTTCTCTTTCTTACATAGAATTCATTAGTTTAGGTATTGCTAAAAAAGCAATGTCACTTGATTTATTTAAATCTATAAGCAAACATATCAGACGCTATTTTACCCATCCTAGACTGATTGAACTTTTGGAATTTCCGGTACTATTTTTAGGAGCTAAACCTCGAAATACTCCAGCATTATATAGTTTGATGAATTATGCTGATATGGTAATGGGTACATGGTACCCAATGGGTGGTATGAATAATATTGTTCAAGCAATGGTATCTATTGCTAAAGGACTCAATGTAAAATTCAATACAAATGCAGCCGTAGAAGAAATTCTGATAGAAAATAACAGTTGTGTGGGTGTTGTGGTCAATGGAAAAAAACACAGTGCTGATGTTATTGTTAGCGGTGCAGATTATCATCATACTGAACAAAAACTACTACCTAAACCATATCGAATTTATTCAAATTCTTATTGGGAAAGTAGAACTATGGCCCCCAGTAGCCTACTTTATTATGTTGGATTGAATACACGATTAAAAGGCATCAAACATCATAACTTATTTTTTGATGAGGATTTCAATGAGCATGCTGTAGAGATTTACGATACGCACCAATGGCCCAAGAAACCATTGTTCTATATATGCAGTCCAAGTATTACTGATTCTAGTGTTGCCCCAAAAGGAAAAGAGAATTTATTCTTCTTGGTTCCAGTTTCAACTGAATTAAGTGATACCGAATCTATCAAAGAACAATATTTTACTATGATCTGCAACAGACTTGAAAAACATATCGGAGTAGATATTAGACCTCATATTGAGGTTTTTGAAAGTTTTGCTCATTCAGATTTTATTACTGAATATCACTCTTTTAAAGGGAACGCCTATGGATTAGCTAACACTTTGAGGCAAACAGCTATTCTAAAACCGAGGTGCAAAAACAAAAAATTGAAAAATTTATATTATATTGGTCAACTGACCGTGCCCGGTCCAGGTGTACCACCATCCATAATCTCTGGAAAAATAGTGGCTAACCTTATAAACCAAGAACACAAACTGTCATGAAAGATTTATATGATAAAATATCGCTAAAAACAAGCAAGATTGTTACTAATGAATATAGCACATCCTTTTCATTAGGAATTAAAATGCTTCATAAAGAAATTCGACAACCTGTATATGCCGTATATGGATTGGTAAGACTTGCCGATGAAATAGTGGATACATTTCATGAATTTAACAAAAAAGAGTTGTTAAACGATTTTAGAGCTCAAACTTTTAGAGCAATTGATGAAAAAATTAGCCTAAATCCCATTCTTAACAGTTTTCAACATGCTGTTAATTATTATCAAATTGATCACTGGTTGATTCATTCCTTTTTTGACAGTATGGTTATGGATTTAGAGGATCAAAAATATAATCAGGAAACCTTTGATAAATACATACTTGGTAGCGCACAAGTCGTTGGATTAATGTGTTTGAAGATTTTTTGCAATAGAGATACATCAAAATACGAAAGCTTAAAATCTGGAGCAATGAGTCTGGGTGCTGCTTTTCAAAAAGTAAATTTTTTACGTGATTTAAAAGCAGACAAGGAAACCTTGGGCCGAATTTATTTTCCTGGTATGAATGATCAAGAATGGACACCTGAACTAAAACGAAAAATTGAAGATGATATTAATCAAGATTTTGTTCAGGCTTTAGATGCTATCAATCAACTTCCATCTAACTCAAAATATGGTGTTTATACTGCTTATCGATACTATTTTAAACTTTTTAAAAAATTGGAAAATGCTAGTTTTGATGAATTGCTTAATAAACGATTAAGAGTTCCCAATACCACTAAATTTAGATTACTATTTACATCAAAGGTTAGACTTTCATTAGGTTCCTACTTTTTATGATTTATCTTAAATATACTATAATCACAATAATCACTTTTGTGTTCATGGAGTTTGTAGCCTGGTTTACGCACAAATATATTATGCACGGATTTTTATGGAAATTACATGAGGATCATCATCAAGTTAATCCCGGCTTTTTTGAAAAAAATGACGCTTTCTTTCTAATTTTCGCAATCCCTAGTGCTATTTGTTTTATCGTTGGTAGTAGTGTGACTGCATACTTTTTTCTTTTTTTTATAGGCATTGGTATTGCATTATATGGCGTCGCTTACTTCTTGGTACACGACATATTTATACACCAGCGTTTTAATCTTTTTAAGCGAACTAATCACAAGTATTTGAAGGCTATTCGGAAAGCTCACAAAGTCCATCATAAACATTTAAATAAGGAGTTTGGAGAATGCTTTGGTATGTTGGTTGTTCCTTTTAAGTATTTTAAAAATGCCAAGTAATGAATTTACTATATCTGTGGATTAATCTTGGAACTTTAAGCATCCCTTTTTTACTAAGCTTCAATAAAACAGGTCACTTTTATAAACGATGGAAACCACTTTTCATATCCATTATCATTCTTTTTTTTTGTGTTTTATCATGGGATATTTGGTTTGCCTATCAAAAAATATGGGGGTTTAATTCTGACTTTCTGATCGGAATTGACATATTCCATTTACCCATAGAAGAATGGTTATTTTTTATATGTGTACCCTATGCTTTTATGTTTCTATATGACCAATTGGTAGTTCTCAAAGCACCAAATTATCTGCAAAAGATTGAGTATATATTAGATTACATGATGATCGGAATTGCTACTCTTTTTTTAATTATAGGTTATCCGAAATTATATACTTGCACCGTTTCTATTTTAGTAATATTAACAACCAGTTTGGCTGTTTTTTTGAAAGCACCCAATAAAGGAATATTTTACACAAGCTATGTCATTATTTTAATGCCATTTACACTAGTAAACGGAGTTCTAACAGGGTACTTTACTGATAATCCAATCGTATGGTATAACAATGCGGAAAATTTAGGTATTCGTTTTTTGACGATTCCAATAGAAGATTTTTTATACTATTTTTTAATGTATGAAATCTGTTATCTTTCCTATGAACAAATAAAAAAAGCAATCTTCAAGATAGCTTGATTTATTTTATAAGTATACTCACTACCCTAAGTATGATTTTAAGATTTTGCTTTTACTGGATTTTCTTAGTCTTCGTAAAGCTTTTTCTTTAATTTGACGAACTCGCTCTCGGGTTAAACCTACTTTGTCAGAAATATCTTCCAGTGTATGCGCCGGTCCACCATCTAGACCATAATAATATTTTAAAACATCTCGTTCTTTTTCGGATAAAGTAGATATTACTCTATTAATTTCTTTACGAAGAGATTCATCCATCAAAGGTTGATCCGGGTTGGGTTCGTCATTGTTATCTAAAACTCCCAATAAACTATTATCTTCTCCTTCAATTAAAGGAGCATCAATCGAAAGATGTCTACCACTTGATTTAAATGCATTCTCAACTTCAGTGATACTAATCTCTAGCTCTTTGGCTATTTCTTCGGGTGTTGGTTCGCGCTCCTGCAATTGTTCCAAACGAGCTGCAGCAGCACTAATTCTACCAATACTACCTACCTTGTTAAGTGGTAATCGAACAATACGAGATTGGTCAGCTAACGCTTGAAGTATGGATTGACGAATCCACCATACTGCATATGAAATAAATTTAAAACCTCTAGTTTCATCAAAACGTTTAGCGGCTTTTATTAGGCCAAGATTCCCTTCGTTGATTAAGTCACCCAAGGTTAAACCTTGGTTTTGATATTGCTTAGAAACAGACACCACAAAACGTAGATTTGCATTCACCAACTTTTCTAATGCAGCTTGGTCACCATCCCTAATTCTTTGTGCTAACTCGACCTCTTCTTGGGCATCAATCATAGCCACTTTACTAATTTCATTAAGGTATTTATCAAGAGATTTATTCTCCCTATTAGTAAACTGTTTTGATATTTTTAACTGTCTCATTTTTAAATTGTAGTAGTGCTTTTTGAAAAGCTAATAAAATAGAATTTGCAAAGTTAACTTAAATACTGCAAAATTTGAATTATTTATATTGATTTTAGGGGCTTTACACTATAGCAAAAATTATGCCTAATCCTATTTTTATAAAATTCAATTGATGACTTAATGTTATTATTCGTCACTAAATAAAGATAGAAGTATCTAGAAAATGTATCTTTGTGCGTATAATGAATAAACCTGTAATTGGTATCACTATAGGAGATTTTAATGGTATTGGACCCGAACTAGTAATAAAAGCTCTATCTAACGAGTTAATCCTCAATTATTGCACACCAGTTGTATATGCCAACACCTATGTATTGAATTTTTATACCGATTTATTTGGCGTTGCACCACTCAATTTAAATATCGTTAGAAACAAATCTGATATTAGAACAAATCAAATTAATATTAGAAACTGTAGCAACGAACGTATTAACATTACTCCCGGAACTCCTAGTCAACAAGCTGGTAAATTTGCTTTCGATGCACTTCAATTATCCGTTGAGGATGTAAAAGCTGGCATCATAACAGATATTGTTACTTGTCCAATTGATAAAAAAACAGCTGCTGATAGTGGCTTAGAATTTAATGGACACACACAATTCTTTGCTAAAGTATTTGAATCCAATGTACTAATGATATTAATGGATGATAGCCTTAAAGTGTCTATGGTGACTGGTCATACACCCTTAAATGATGTTGTAAATAAGTTGACCTCAGAAGGTATAATAAATCATATCAAGGCAATGCACGATTATCTCAAAGCAGATTTTGCTATTTCTAAACCTAAATTGGCAGTCCTTGGAATTAACCCCCATGGAGGAGATAACGGATTAATTGGAAGTGAAGAAAAGGAAATTATTGCTCCAGCCATTAAACAAGCACAAGAGCTAGGAATTATGGCCATTGGACCATATGCGCCAGACGGTTTTTTTGGTTCTCAAAATATAAAAAATTTTGATGCCGTTATTGGTATGTATCATGACCAAGTTCTCATTCCTTTTAAACAATTATCATTTGCAGATGGTATTAATTATACCGCTGGATTGCCTATAGTACGTACATCTCCTGATCATGGTACTGCTTATGATATAGCAGGACAGGGAATAGCAGACATCTCATCCTTTATTAGTGCACTTTATTTGATTAAAAAAATTCGACGTAATCGACTAAATTTTTATGATAATTCGTTTGAGCAATTAAAATTTAAGGATCACAAAAGAGAAAAATTCAGTATTGGTGTGCCAAATTTGAGATAAGTATACCTTATTATTTACTATTTAATTCAAAATAAATATCTTTGCAAACTTTTGGAAGATGAAATTGTCTGACTTTGATATCGATTTTAATAAATTTAAAAACGAAAAAGATAGTTTTAAATTTCAATTAAAAGATACGTTCTTTGAGTTAAAAGATAATAGCTTATTCGATCAAGGAGAGGTTGAAGTTATCGTTAAATGTGAAAAATTTGAAAACACTTTAGTGCTTGATTATTCATTGAATGGTCACATTAATTCTCTGTGTGAGCGATGCTTAAATGATATTAAGATAAAAGTTAATTCTGTACGGCAAGATGTACTCAAACTAACTTTAAATGATGATTTGTTAAAGGAAGAAAATTATTTGTCCATAAATCATCCTATTTTTTCTGTTTATGATCCCATATACGAGCAAATCTGTTTAGATATGCCAACGCGAATAATTTGTAAAAACTCTTTAACTCAATATGAATGTAAAATAAACCATCCTAATGCCCACAAAAATAATGCGGTAGATGAACGATGGTCAGAACTTAAAAAATTAATAGAAAAATAAAATGGCACATCCTAAACGTAAGATTTCAAAAACAAGAAGAGACAAAAGAAGAACTCATTACAAGTTAGGCAATAGACAACTCCACAGAGACCCATCTACTGGAGAGGTTCACCTATATCATAGATTAAACTTGGAAACAGGAATGTATCGTGGTATACAAGTTCTTGAATCTAACGCTGAATAATTCGATATGAATATTGGCATAGATGCCATGGGGGGTGATTTTGCTCCCGAAGAATGTATTAAAGCAGTTGTTCATAAAGCATCTGATAAAGACTGCGATGCTCATTTTTTTGTTTTTGGTGAGGCCAAAGCATTAAAAGAGTATGTAACAGATTTGGACCTTCCCAACATTACAGTGATACATACTGGTGACAGCATTGGAATGGGAGAACATGCCACTAAGGCTGTTGCTGCTAAAAAAGATTCTAGTATAAATGTTGGAATGCATTACCTTGCTGAGGAAAAAATTGATGCTTTTCTTGGAGCTGGTAATACCGGTGCAATGATGGTTTCTGCACTTTATAACGTAAAACCTATACCCGGTATTGAAAGACCTGCTTTATCATCAGTGCTCCCACAACAAAGTGGTAAAACGGGTGTTTTAGTTGATGTTGGTGCTAATAGTGACGTAAAACCTGAAACGCTATCAAAATTTGCAATCCTTGGAAGAGAGTACGCTAAAGCTGTATATGGATTTGCTAATCCTCGTGTCGGATTAGTAAATATTGGTGAAGAAGCAGAGAAAGGAAATGTAACCACCAAAGCTGCATATCCTATTCTGAAAAATCAAAAAGGAATCCAATTTATAGGAAATGTAGAAGGACGAGATCTCTTTAATGATAATGTTGATGTAGCTGTATGTGACGGATTTACTGGAAATGTTATTGTTAAAACATGTGAAGGGTTTTTTTATAATCTCCTAAAAAGGGGTGTTGAAGACGACTTCCTTGGTAAATTCAACTTCCAAAATTATGGTGGCACACCAATTCTTGGAATCAAGAAAACAGTAATTGTTGGCCATGGCATTTCAAATAAAAAAACTTTTTTGAATATGATAAAACTATCAAAAAATATAGTAGAATCAGAATTAATTTCTAAAATTGAACAATCAATTTCTGAAACTTCAATAATTTAATCCAAAAATGAGAGCAGCTATAACAGCAGTCGGTGGGTATGTTCCTGAAAAAATCCTTACTAACAAAGAACTTGAAAATATGGTAGACACCTCCGATGAGTGGATACAATCAAGAACTGGAATTAAAGAACGTAGGATATTAGAAGATGGAAAAGCTACCAGTGATATATGTGTTGAAGCCATAAAACAAATCCTTGAGAAAAGAAAAATTAACGTACAAGAAATTGATTTGATTATAGTCGCCACTGTAACTCCTGATCATGTTTTTCCTGCTACAGCCAACATTGTTTCACACAAAATTGGTGCTATCAATTCATGGGGTTTTGATATGAGTGCGGCATGTTCTGGATTTTTATATGCTTTAGATACAGGGGCAAAATTTATTGAATCTGGAAAACATAAAAAAGTAATCGTTTGTGGAGCTGATAAAATGTCAGCTATAGTTGACTATCAAGATCGAAATACATGCGTAATATTTGGAGATGGTGGTGGTGCTGTTCTATTAGAGTCAAGTGAAGATGAAGATGGTATAATAGATAGTATTTTAAAATCAGATGGAATTGGACTTGATTACCTCCACCAAAAGGCAGGAGGATCATTACATCCACCAACACATGAAACTATAGATAAAAGAATGCATTACGTATTCCAAGAAGGAAAAACAGTTTTCAAATTTGCAGTTACTAATATGGCAGAAGTTAGCAGAGAAATTATGGATAGAAATAATCTAACTGGAGATGATATTGATTTTTTATGTGCTCATCAAGCCAACTTAAGAATTATTGACGCAACTGCTAAAAGAATGGAACTTGATGAACACAAGGTGCTCATAAATATTAAAAAGTATGGTAATACTACTGCTGGAACCATTCCATTACTTTTCTCTGATTTTGAATCTAAATTTAAAAAAGGAGACAATATAGTCTTAGCAGCATTTGGAGGAGGCTTTACTTGGGGTGCTATATATTTGAAATGGGCATATAATTCACAATAGATTATAAAATAATATACTATTTTCGCTTAAGAATTTAAAGATATGGACTTAAAAGAAATTCAGACTTTAATCAAATTTATTTCGTCTTCAAAAGTTGATGAGGTAGCTATTGAACAAAAAGATTTTAAAATCAAAATCAAACGTAACAACCAAAACAATACGGCTATAGCAACACCACCTGTTATGGTTCAAGAAATTGTTGCCCCTCAGACACAATCGATTGAAGCACAACAGGTAAATACCCCTGCAGAACCATCTAAACCTGCTGAAAGTGCAGATAATACGGAGGCAATTAAATCTCCCATGATTGGTACATTCTATCGAAAATCATCACCAGACAAACCTGTTTTTGTTGAAGTAGGTGACATTATAGAAAAAGGCCAAGTTTTATGTATCATAGAAGCCATGAAACTTTTTAACGAAATAGAATCAGAAGTTAGTGGTAAAATTGTAAAAGTATTGGTAGAAGATTCACAACCCGTTGAATATGACCAACCCCTATTCATCATCGAGCCAAACTAATTAGTCAAAACTCCTATGTTTAAAAAGATATTAATCGCAAACAGAGGCGAAATAGCACTTCGTGTAATTAGAACTTGTAAAGAAATGGGTATAGCAACTGTTGCTGTATATTCTACAGCTGATCAAGACAGTTTACATGTAAAGTTTGCCGATGAAGCCGTTTGTATTGGTCCTCCATCAAGTACATTATCCTACTTAAACATGCCTAATATTATAGCGGCTGCAGAAATAACCAATGCCGATGCCATTCATCCAGGATATGGTTTTCTGTCAGAAAATGCACGATTTTCAGAAATGTGTAGAGATCATGGCATTAAATTCATTGGTGCGAGTCCAGAAATGATTGAGGGAATGGGAGATAAATCGAATGCCAAAGCAACCATGATAGCTGCTGGAGTGCCCTGTGTACCTGGATCAGAAGGGCTTTTAAAAGATGTTAAAGAAGGTAAGAAAATTGCAAAAAATATTGGTTATCCAGTTATGTTAAAAGCTACAGCTGGAGGTGGTGGAAGAGGTATGCGACTCATTTGGAAAGATGAAGATTTTGACGAAGCCTGGAGCAGTGCAAGAACTGAATCAAAAGCAGCTTTTGGTAATGATGGAATGTATCTTGAAAAATTTGTTGAAGAGCCCCGCCACATTGAAATCCAAATAGCTGGAGATCAATATGGAAAAGTATGTCATTTATCTGAACGAGATTGTTCAATACAACGGAGACATCAAAAACTAATAGAAGAAGCACCCTCTCCATTTGCTGATGAAGAATTAAGAAATAAAATGGGAGAAGCTGCAATTAAAGCAGGTGAAGCCATAAATTATGAAGGTGTTGGTACAGTTGAGTTTTTAGTAGATAAATACAAAAACTTCTACTTCATGGAAATGAATGTGAGAATTCAAGTAGAACACCCTGTAACTGAAGAAATAATCAATTTTGACCTAATCAAAGAGCAAATTAAAATTGCTGCTGGTCACCCAATCAGTGGTCAAAACTATTTACCTCAAAAACATTCTATTGAATGTAGAATAAATGCTGAAGACCCATTTAATGATTTTAGACCAAGTCCAGGAAAAATTGATGTATTACACAAACCAGGAGGTCATGGTGTTCGTGTAGACACTCATATTTATGCCGGATATACCATTCCGCCACATTACGATTCTATGGTTGCAAAACTCATCGTTTCTGCTCAAACAAGAGAGGAATGTATTTTAAAAATGGAACGAGCCTTATCCGAATTTGTTGTGGAAGGAATCAAGACTACAATACCCCTTCACCTTAAGCTTATGAGAGATCCTGATTTTAAAGCTGGAAACTTCACAACTAAGTTTATGGAGACTTTTGATATAAATAAAATAAATTAAGTCAGGCCGCTTCTGCTTCTACAGATTCCACTTCAGGTATCATTCGCTTCAATAAATTTTCTATTCCTGCCTTCAAGGTGAGTGTGCTACTTGGACAACCACTACATGAACCTTTCATAGAAACTGTCACCACCCCTTTTTCGAAACTCTTATAATCAATAGCTCCACCATCCATTTCCACTGCAGGTTTTACATGATCTTCTAATAGCTGTTTGATTTTAATTACCACTTCTGACTCTTCTTCTTGTGTAAGATTTTCTTTAATCGTAACTATGGGTTTTTCAGATTCCAAATAAGTTTGAACAAACTTTTTCAGTTCAGGAATAATATCAAACCAATCATATTCTTGTTTTTTAGTTACTGAAACAAAATTATTCATTATAAAAACCCCTTTTACAAAATCATATGTAAACAGCTCCTCAGCCATTGGACAATTTTCAAGATTTTCTTTTGTTCTAAAATCAATACTATCGTTTGGCAAAATCATTTTGTTAGCAACAAACTTCATTGACTCAGGATTTGGAGTTTTTTCGGAGTAAACGGTAACTATTTCTGATAATTCCATACTTTTATTTTAACATTACAAAGGTATTATTTGTTTTGTTATGATGGGTTAAAAAGCCTATCTAAATATATAGAGCCTAAAATATCTTCTATGAATAAGTATTAAATGAGCACCAATAGCAATCATCTTCGTTACAACCCTGATCGAATTCTAAATTCTGGATACGTTGGTAGCTATCTTTAATTTGATTTTTAACAAACATATATTCCTCCTCATTAAAATTAATAGTATGTTTTTTAAATGTATCATCAACTGGCTCTATAAAATCTATTTCTCCAGATAACACTGTAATAGGATTTGATTTATTACTCTCTAAAAGTGCTTTATAAAATAAAATTTGTCGCCAATAATCTCCACCACATCTTTTTTCAAAATTTTTCTCATGGGGATTATCTTCAAGACTTATTGGAGGATTAATTTTTGTTTTACCATATTTATATTGGCCTGTTTTAAAATCAACGACATGTGCCTCTCTTCCGTTGAGAACTAATTTGTCGATTTGGCCTCGAATAGGTATTCCCTCGATCTCACAATTATTTAAATACACTTCAGTTTCAACATTTACCTCTTTTTTAATTTCGTTTTCATATGCTTTATAATACTTTGATAAAATAGTATTTCCATAAAATATACGTCTTTCAAAGTTTGCGTCAGTAAATGATTCTCTGCTTGCTTTCATTTTTTGGGTAAATGTATTCCTTAAAATATCAATTGCATCTTCTGATGAACCTACTGATCTAGACGAACTATAAAGTTCATCTAATGCTGCATGAATAGCAGAACCAAAAGTCATAGTGTCGTTTTTAGCTGAAGGTACTCGTATAATATTTTGATAAAAAAATGAAACAGGACATTTAAGATAACTGTTTAAATTGGTAGCACTCATCCTAAAGTTTTCTACTTCTTTTTTGACAAAATCCTGATGATATAAAGAAAGTACTTTCTGTTCTTTGGGTTGCAACATAAAATCAAAAAAATGAAGTATGTCTGATTCTGATGCAAACACATTTTCTACGTTACAAGTTTTGCTTTCAAGTACTTCTTCTACAAATAAACTTCGAACTATTGGTTTTTCTTTTTCGTCTTTTTCAAAATAGCTTAGTTCTAAGTGTTTTCGTGCGCGAGTTAAACCAACATAAAAAAGTCTTCTAGATTCTTCTTTCAGCGCTTCTTTAGGCTCACCTGGCAATATGATATTTAGTCTGAATGGTAAATCATTTTTTTCTTTCTCCCAATTATTTTCAGTACATCCAATCATGAAAACGTAATCAAATTGCAACCCCTTAGAACTATGGACCGTCATTAAATTGACACCATTTACACCATATATTATTTTATTTAACTTTAAACCAATTTTGTTAACTTTAAGTAGCTCTATTTTTTCTAAAAATTCAGTCAAGAGCAAATAAGGATTTCTTGCTGTTTCTTCCTTCAGAAAATTATAATATGTTTTTAGGCATTGTATTTTGAAATTGGCATCTTGACTTTTTAATGAATCAGAAACAAACCCTAATTTTGACATAAATTTTTCTACAAAATCTTGTAGTGTAGTTTTGTGTAGCTCCTTAACCCAATAATCGATATCTTTTAAAAAGAGCTTTAGTTCGTGCACACTCTCATGGGATATATCTAGTTGTGAATCAATATTATGAAGCTGCTCTCTCCATCCTCTACTTTTGTCTTTTGAAATCTGATTGCTCATTTTTCCAATATCAAGTGAAGTAATATGGTTAAAATCATGTGAATACATGATAGAAAAAAGTAAATGATGACCACTATCTAATTTTTTAGCCTCACAGGCAATATAGGTAAGAAAAGTATTGAGTTGATTAACAATTGGCACTTGTAATACATCCTGGGTCTTGGCAACACTGTAACTTATTCCCTCACGTTCTAAGTATTTAATTAATTCAATACTTTGACTATGTTTTCTATACAATATACCTATGTCAGATAAGGAAACGCCCTGATTGACCAAATCTTTCAACTTGGTTGTTAAGCTTACAATTTCGTGAAATGTATTCGGGTACTCCATTACATGTATTGCTGGATGAATGGTTGCTATATCTGAATTAGAAGCTACAATATTTTTATTAATATCTGGAATAATACCCACTAACCTTTCATTATTGTTTTGAATTAAATAATTACTTGCATCCAAAATATGTTGGCTTGAACGATAATTTTGATCCAATACAACTAAATTTACGAAGGGCCTATATTTCAGATAAAAATTACGAATATTTTCAACATTGGCTCCTTGAAACTTGAATATGGATTGATCGTCATCCCCCACAACAAATACATTTGGGTTTTCCCAATAATTTATCAATACATAAAGCAAATCATTCTGGATTCCATTCGTATCCTGATACTCGTCAACTAAAAAATAGTGAAATGCTTCTTGATATTTTAATAGTAATGTTTCATCACTCTGAAATACATTCAAAACCCATCGAAGCATATCGTTAAAATCATATCGATTTCTTATTTTCAATTTTTGCTCATATACGTCTAAAAGCTGAGAGGCCTCCTTCAGTTTATCCAATCCCTTGGAAAAAAGCGCATATTTTTTTTCATTTAGATCTCCAGCTAGCTTGTTACCTGTTTTTCTTTTGTAATAAAAGCTTTCATCATTGAGTGCTTCTGATTTTGCTACTTTAATTTTCATAGCAATATCTGCAGAAGACAAGTTATCCTTTTTTAATAAACCAAATAAGTTACGTAAAGGTCGTACTTCATAATAAACATCACCTACATATCTTTTCAAAAGACTCTGATTAGGTAACTCATCAATAATTTCTCGTAAAACTTCAATGACTTCCAATTCAGAAATAGCTTCTAAATGCTGTATGCCAAAAACATCTTTGTTTTCTTGTATGACCATATTACAAAAGCTGTGATACGTGTAAATATTTACTTTATAAGACGCAGAACCAATAAAAGAATTCAGTCGCTTTCTTAATTCAGTAGTTGCTGCCTCGGTGAATGTAAGACAAAGTATATTTTCAGGTTGTGTGTCAGTATGTAATAATATGTTTGCAATTCTAGCCCCCAACACTTCTGTTTTTCCTGTTCCAGGTCCGGCAACTACCATTACTGTACCATCAATCTTGTCTACGGCTTTTTGTTGATTATGATTTAGTTTTTTATAAATTTCTGAAAAATGCATAGTAAGGTTTCGAATGTAAATAGATTTTAATAAAATACAGTGAAGCCAAAAATTATCCAATGACTATTTTTTAACCGCAGAAATAATTTCATTTTTTTTTGCAACTATTTAACAAATCCGTGTCTAATTTTATATATTTGAAATTATAAACAATTTATTGAACGTAACTAACTAATTATTATGGTAAAAACAAATACTCAATTTTCAATCTTTAAACGATTGATTAGCAAAGTTTTAACATCTCTATCTTTGCTGCTACTCACTTTTGGAGCATCTGCTCAAAGCTATTCTCAACCCAACCACATTTTTGGTTGCGCGTACAGTGCAACAGCTCTTAGGTATGGCGCTATTGAAGAAATAGTAATTGAAGATGCTAATGGAAATGTCATTTACAGCAAAAATTCTGATGGATGTAACAATCCGGTTCGTAATGGACATTACACCTTGGTGGAATCAAAAAGCGCTTTTGACTTAAGTGCTGGTTCTACCTACACTATCAAAATAAGACAATCCAATCCAGGAGGATATAATGGATACAATATTTTTTGTGGTGTATGGATAGATTTCAATGGTGACAAAGATTTTGCTGATGCTGGCGAATTTGTTGTGCCAAATCGTTGGAGTATTGGATATAATTCGTTAACAAGTCGCCAATTTACAGTTCCTTGTAGTGGCTCTACCAACACTGTTCGCATGCGTGTAAGAACAGATTACCAATATGGTTATGGCATGACTAGTACAAACCACAGCAATCAATTATACTATGGTGAAACCGAAGATTATACCTGTGACTATATCGTTCCTACATCAACTACAAGTGATTTCCTAAGACCAGATACCGCGTATGTGGGTACTCCGGTTACTTTCAAAAATTCAAATCAAGCAGGGTATATTTCTCACAATTGGTCTATGGATGGTACAACGTACACCTCAACCAATGTGAACCATGTATTTGCTGCTACGGGTACGTATGATGTAAAATTGGTGAGTACCAATTGTAATGGTAGCGATTCTACTACTAAACAAATTACCATTATCAGCCCAACTGCTCCTCCTAAGTCGGACTTTGTTGCTGATAAGAGCGTATACGAAATCTTTGAAACGGTTAAATTGACCGATTTAAGCACTAACGGTGCTACGTATTGGGATTGGGTGTTTGTGAACCCATTAACCAATGATACCATCGATGGAGATGACCAAGGCGTTCTTCGCGGAGGCGATCCATTCTTAAACAAAAACCCATTGGTAAATACGGGTAATTATTTCGGTGCTGTAGACATCGGAGTATGGGATGTATATTTAACGGCATCCAATAGTATACCTGGTCAAGTACAAACGCCTAAAATGGGATATGTAACCGTTCAACGATCCAGTTATAACATGGGAGCTGGTACTGCTTTACCTGCCAACGTAATCAGTGTATCTGCTGGAACCATTTATGATGATGGTGGACAGAATGGTAACTATGGTAATAATAAAACGACTGAAGCGCTTATTGCTCCTTGTGGTGCAAAGAGCGTTACGCTAGATTTTACATCCTTTGATTTAAATTCCAATGCCACCCTTAAAATATATGATGGTGTAAATGCATTAGGTACTCCTTTACATACGGGTAATGGCTTCACTTCAGGTAATGCACCTACAGGAGCGATTACGGCCAATTCAGGAGCGATGTATCTTTTGTGGACATCTACAACGGGAACAACTGCTGGAGGATTTGCAGCCAATTGGACGAGCGTAGCCGGTTCTGCAGATGCACCTCTTGCTGATTATAGTTTCCCATCTACTACCTTATACAATGCAGTATATGTTGAGTTTACCAATACCTCATTAAATGCAGAAGGAAGCACCGCTTTTGAGTGGACACTAACCGGTCCAGACAATACATCTGCTAATACACGTGATTTCTCGTATACGTTCTTAACTAACGGAACCTATACCTTAGAACTTAAAGTAATAGCATGTGATGGTAGAACCAGCACGAAGAGCTATACCTTCACGGTTGTGGCTCCCAATACCCCTACTAATTTAGACTTTGTGGCAAGTACTCGACGTCCTTCATTAGGCGGTGAGGTAACCTTTACCGCTTCTAGCGATAAGGCCAACAACTGGGAGTGGACGTTCTTCCCTAATAATGGAACAGATGTAACGCCTAATGCTCCATCTGCAACAACATCTAATGTGCGTTCATTTACCTTCAACACACCCGGTACATATACCGTACAGTGTAGAGGATACAACAGCGTAGATGAAGCAGCTTCAGAAGCTACCGTAGTAAAAACAGCCTATATCATTGTAGTGTCACACTGTGAGCCTGTTATTGGGGTAACTACTTCAGAGGATATCGGCATCAACTATGTAAGCATCAGTAATCCAATTACGGGTTCTAAATATGAGAATAGCAGTGAGTCTGGTGTAGAATATACCGATTATACCGCAGATGCTACGACATCACTCAACTTTGGAGGAACATACCATTTTGAAATCGCTAGAAACACAGCGGTTAACAAGATGAACCGAAAAGTATGGATCGACTGGAACGTAGATGGTGACTTTGATGACGCTGGAGAGTTAGTAGGTACTGAATCAGCGGCCAATACGTTAAGCTGGTCGGGTAGCTTCACCGTACCAACCATCGATGACGCATTTGAAGCCACCACACGTATGCGTGTAGGTGTATCTTACAATGCTGACGATAATGAGCCATGTGGTGCATCAAGCAATGCCAATGCTAACCGAATTGGCGAGTTTGAAGATTATGCAATCCGTGTAATGAACGATGGAGATATGCCATACATTACCTTGATTGATGCAGATACCGTATACATTGAGCAAGTAGCCACCGTAGCAGACATCAACTATGCATCTGCTGGAGCTACAGCAACAGACCCATCACAAGGAGATATCACAGCAAATGTGAAACAAACTTCAGATGTGGATCAGACCTTACCAGGTATCTACTACGAAATCTACAATGCCATGGATGCATCTGGAAATGCAGCAGATCCTGTAACTAGAGTAGTTTATGTAGTATCGGATCAAACAGCACCTGTGATTACAGTTACTGGTTCAGCAGATACGACCATTGAGGTAGGAACAGCATGGATTGATCTACCCGCAACAGCGATAGACAACAAAGAAGGAAATATTTCTAGTGCCATTGTGGTATCTGGAGAAGTAAATGTAGAAGTATTGGGCGATTACACCATTACATATAGTGTACGTGATAACCAAGGTAATGCATCCGCTGTTACTCGAATAGTACGTGTTGTAGATACACAGGTACCTGTCATTGATAATCCAAATGCAGATAAATCAACGACTTGCTGGACGGTAGAAGTACAACTTCAAAACATCTTTGCCGATGTAACTTTAGCAACGGATAACTACAATAGCATTGGAAACGGATTAGAGTTTAAAGCAGATCCTGCAGCAAGCAACGGAGGAGCATCTGTAGATACGCGATTCCAAGGAACTACATCTGTGACGTATACAGCAACCGATGAGAGTGGAAATGTTTCTACACAGTGTATTGATTATGTAGTGAGAGATTATGTACCGCCTGTCATTGATTTACGTACACTGGATGTAATCAATCACCGTGTAAACACCCCGTACACTCCAGTAAATGCGAGTGCATCGGATAACTTATACAACAACACACAAATCAGTTTAACGAGTACATCAAACGTAGATGCGTATACATTAGGCACCTATGAAGATACCTACACAGCAACAGATGCTGCAGGTAACGTATCGGTAAAAGTGAGAACAGTACATGTGATTGATGATGTTGCACCGGTAATTACGGGTAAAGCAGGAGGTATCGTTAAAATAGGCGTAGGTTCTAAAGTGAATGCTATCAACTTTGTGAACTTCTCAGACAACTATGATGCACCAGCAGATTTACGAATGAACCACAGCTTGGTATTCAATGATTTGAATTTACAAGAAGCGGGATTATATTCTGTAATCTTCAAAACAGCTGATAACTCAGGAAATGAGTCTAGAGAATTTACACTATACTTTGATGTAGACTACGATCACCAGGTATTGGTGAATGGAATTAGCGACTTAGCCTTGGCAGATATGATTCAAGTATCTCCAAACCCAACCAACGGACCGGTTAATGTACAGGTTAATCTTCCAGAAAATGAAGAAGTGAACATAGGCATCTTCAATACAATGGGACAGCAGGTAGCTACCGTGGTAAACGGAAAAGTACAAAACGGATCATTCGCAGTAAACCTTGAAGGAAATGCAAATGGAATGTACTACTTGAAAATGAGCCTTAATGGTACTATCATTACCAAGAAAATTATCCTAAATAACTAAGGATTAGTCATCCAAAAAAAAAGCTCTCCAATACGGAGAGCTTTTTTTTTGCTTTAGTTTGCAACCATTATAGTTTAGTCGTGTCTAATATTAATACATACGCAAATTGATAAGTGAAGAAGAACTTATACGACGATGTAAGGAACACGATCGATCTGCACAAAAAATGCTCTTTGAAAAGTATGCCAATAAGATGATGGCTGTTTGTATAAGATATTGTAAAAATCAAGAAGATGCAAAAGATCTTCTACAAGATGGATACTATAAAGTTTTTACGAGTATAAAATCATTTAAAGGAAATAGTAAAATAGATACGTGGATGACACGAATTTTTATAAATATCGCTTTAAATAAACAACGCTTAGGTAGAAACAAATACAATCATTATGAATTCGACACGAATTTTGAAAAAGCAGAAATGAGTGAAGAAGTACCCAATGAAGAAATAGACGCCAAAATAGTAATTAATGCATTAAATGAACTACCTGATATTTATAAGGTCGTACTAAATTTATATGCCATTGATGGATTGTCTCATAAAGATATAGCTAAGCAATTAGGTATCAGTGAGGGATCATCTAAAAGTAGACTTTCTAGGGGGCGTTCATTGTTGAACGCGAAGCTTAAGCGTAAAAAGTAAATTAATTTAGATTGGATAATTTAAAGCAAATCGATAGTATTCTAAAAAAGGCAGCAGCCGATGTGCCCGCCAATGCCATGGCTGATGCTTCTGATTGGAATGCCATTGAACAAAGATTAAAGTATAGAAAAAACCGCATTATCGGAATGTGGTTTTTTCTTGCTTTATCTATTTTTACTGCCGTAAGCTACACTATAACTAGACAAAAAGATTATTCAGATACGTTACAAAATTCTAATAGCTCACAAAAGGTAACAAGTATACATGGTAATGATCCTCTAAAAGAACAAATAGAGACCAGTGAAAAATTAATAGATATAAACAGAGAAAAAGAAAATATATCAACGGGTAAAAAAGATGATGTTGAATCTAAAATAGAAACTGGAAAAAAAATAAATAAAAAGCCGGAATATAAACCAGTCAAACTAAATATATTGGATGACCAAAAAAGTACATTTACATCTCTGCAAAGAGTTAAAATGTGTCAACTATATGCGCACAAGAAAATTAAAATAAAACCAGAATTAATATTTTATCAAAATAATCTAAAAGTAAGCAAACAGACACACTCAAAAAATCATAAAAATTGGGAATATGGTATAGCTTTCACTCCTGCCATAACCCACAAATACTTAAAAGAAAATAAAGCGCTATCTGGGTTGATAAATCGTAATTTTAAACAATTTATTGAAAGTAAAGAAGATGCCGCATATACAACCAGTTTAGGTTTAGATTTAGTTTATCATTTCAATTCCAAATTGTTTTTTAGTAGCGGTGTGTACTCAACCCAACGATCTGAACAAATCAACTATAATTATACCATTACGGAATTTCCAATTGTGACAAATGGTAAAATTACTGATTATGCTCCTCTTAACCCATTGGCATACGAAAACATCACCTTTACTGGGTCAAATTTGTATCATTTTATTGAAATTCCATTAAATATTGGATATAGGCAATCAATTTCTACTAACTTTGAAATAAGGACGCAATTCGGGTTATCCCTGATGTCACTTACAAAAAGAGAGGGTAAAAAAGGTAACTTTTTAAACCTAAAATTAGATGATTTAACGAATTTGACGTTTAATAATCAAAATATAGCAACAAGTATAAAAACTGGATTATACTATAATAAACCGCGTTTAGTAATTGGTTTAGAACCCAATTATGCCGTCAATTTAAATGCTTTGAACGACAAAAAAACAAATGCCATTTTGTCAAGACCTTATTCCTATGGGATAAATATTATAACCAACGTAAAACTGAATAAAAAATGAAGAAATATATTTTAAATATCTTCTTTATTTTAGCCAGTCAATCTTTGCTTGGACAAGTGCTCAGTCCTATGGGAATAGGATTGCCGTATGCTCCAGATAAAATATACAAACACAACAATGGTCTAGTCGTTGCATTTGATGATAGAAATGGTCAAATAAATGTTCAAACTTGGAATGGTCATTTTTGGAACAAAATTACTTCACCTAATCTTCAGAAGACTGGTATAACCTCCGATGGCGAATTTAAAATTTTAGATATAATTTCATTTAATGACGTAATTTATCTTGCTGTAGGCTATGAAAATAGAGAAACAACAAGTGATAAAAGTTACATCCTGAAATGGGAACAAGGTTGGACAGATATTTCAAATGACTTGGTGAATAAAAGTCTATCTATTAAACAGTTTTTTTTAGAAAATGGTGTGTTAAAATGTTTGGGTAAATACATCGCTAACAAACAGACTTACAATATTATTCAGTACATTGATAATGGATGGAGTCCAGAAGGTAACGCCATTGCTCTGAAAACGTATGATAATACCTTTTTAAGTGCAGTGTACTACAATCAAAAACTTTACGCAACTGGAAAGTTCACAAACCCTAGTTCCGATAATTTATCATTGGTAACATGGAACGGTAACATTTGGGAGGCAGCCAATTATCCGCCATTTTTAGGACAAAACATAACTATTGGTCAATTCAAAGACGAAGTTGTCATGTATGGAGAATCAAAATTTGATGAATCAAAATTTAAAATTAGTAAAAATGGGGTTTGGCAGGATATTTCAGATGGTTTACTTCATATGGAAATCTATGAAGTTCGTCAATTTGCAAATCTCAAAAATACCTTATTTGCACTTGGCCAGTTTACTGATACTCTTAACCATCAAAAATATAACCTTCTCTTATATGATGGTATAAAATGGCAACCTACCAAACTCAATTTAAGCAGTGTGCAACAGCTATATGCTTGGAAAGAAAGTATCATTTTGTCTGGAGATTTTACAGACAACGGTAAATTAAATTATATAGGCGAGGTTTATACAGACAGGGCCCAACTTAATATTCGTGTATTTAATGATAAAAATTCCGATTGTATTAAAGACTCTGACGAGCCTTGGATGACTAATTATCCAGTGAAATTAGACAATTTTAAAAACATATTTCAAACGGATTATACGGGTCAATTGTATTTACATGTTGATAATCAAACACATCATATTAATGCCCAAAAATATCAGCATTTCAATCCAACATGTCCTGATGTCATAATAAACACATCTGAATTCAAAACTTATTATGGTACTGCCTTAGGTGTAAATCAAGCTGTTGGCATATCAGATGGGTCTATTTATTTATCTGATAATCAGGGAATTAATGCTTTAGTGGGTGATCAAAAAACTATTAATATTGCTATAACAAATGAGGGGAGTCAGCCTATTTCAGACGCGATAGTGACTATTGATTTAGGACCTAATTTGAACTTAATATCAAGTGAAATACCCTATCAATCCTATACAAATAATATTATTACATACACTGTAAATGTGAGCGCTAATGACCGTTTACATTTTGATATTGTATGTAAAGTTAAGGGCTCTGAAAATTTAATTATTCGCTCAGAATTAGTTTTATCTGAGAATGTAACTGACCAGAATATGTCTAATAACCAAGCAATATTGTCATTTACAGAAGGTGAAACATCAGATAATTATAAATACTGTTTGGATGGAAGTAAGGTAAATCCAACTATTGATAAGTTGGCTTATAAAATAGGTATAAAGAATAATTCTAACTTTGAAGTTGTCGGTATTACATTGGTAGACGAATTAGATCCTTCTATCATAATCAGTAAATTTGGTGTGGAGACTGTAACTAGTCACCCGGAAGCTAAACCAAGAACAACTTATGAGTATACCAGAAATATTAATGGAGACTACACAGCCAAACTTGTTACTCGATGGGAAAATATATTACTAAAAAATAGCAGTGAACAAGAAAATGAATCAAAAGCCTTCGTTGATTATACTCTGAATCTATTACCAAATTCATTGCAAATTGGACAACAAATATGCAATACAGCATTAATATACTTTTCCTATACTGACGGTCTATACGAAGAACCAATTGTAACTAACACTGCCTGTACTGATGTCGAAGAAACATTGGGTGTAGTAAACGGCATACCCAATAAAAAAGGTCCAAAATTGCTTACTATTAGCCCAAATCCTGCTAATGGAGAAATACACATAAGTAATAGTTCTAAAGGTACTTTATCCGTTCAGATTGTCAATAGTGTTGGACAAAAAGTGAAAAGAACAGATATTCTTCCTAATATTACTGAAGAAATCAACCTAAATGAACTTCCCAAAGGAGTTTACTTCGTATTTTGTAACAACCTCTTTTCTGAAAAGTTTATAATAAACTAAAATACTGATTCAAATTGCAACAGCTAAAGAAGCCAGGCTTAACTTTATATTGTTAATTTTTAACAGGGTAGAACCGCAACTTATTAGTGTAGAGCCAGTTGTGATTACGTCATCTACAATTAAAATATGCTTTCCTTCTAAATCTATATCGGAAGCATTTATAAAGATGTCATGAGAATCTATATGTCTTTCAAATCTACTTTTAGACGTTTGAGAAGTATTATCGTGAATCCTGAGTATTGCACTTCTGAGTAATGGAATATTGAGTACACTAGAAACACCATTTGCAATGATTTCTGCTTGATTATATCCTCTAGATTTAAGACGTCTAGAATGCAGAGGTACAGGTATTATATAATCAAAACTAAGATTCATATTTAAATTAAATATCATTTCACCAAGAGCTTTTCCCATTTCAAAACCTAGGCTTTTGTTCCTTTGATATTTGATATGACGCAGGATTTTCTGCACATTATTGTTGGATTTATAAGCCAGATATGCAAAACTATACGCTACAGGTAATCTCCCCCAAAATTTCTTTTGAAGCGAATTTTCAATTGTATTATACTCAAACTTAGGCAACGTATAATGGCATAAAGTACAAATATTCTTTTCTTGGAAACTTAAGAAATCCGAACAACAAATACATAGATTAGGAAATAACATCTGAGTAAACGAGTCAAAAATTTTTTTCATAACATGCACAATTTAAAAGAAATGAAAGAACTTCGCAAGTATATTATGTTTGAACATAAAGATAAAGCTCATATAAATTCATTAGGAGAATTTGGACTAATTGAGCACCTCACAAAATCATTTACAATTACAAAAAAGGAAACAAAACAAAGCATTGGAGACGATGCTGCAATTATTGATTGCGGAGGTAAACAGCAAGTAATTAGTACAGATATGCTTATTGAAAATATCCATTTTGACCTAATGTATGCCCCGTTAGTTCATGTTGGCTATAAAGCTATAGCATCCAATGTAAGTGACATTTGTGCGATGAATGTCAAAGCTTCTCAAGTATTAGTATCCATTGCTATATCAAGTAAATATTCACTTCAAGCTGTCGAAGAATTGTATGTTGGGGTTCGAGCTGCATGTGAAAAATATGATCTAGAATTAATTGGAGGAGACACTAGCACCTCGGTAACTGGATTGGTGATATCTATCACCGTTATTGGATATGCAGATGAAAAATATATAGTTAAAAGATCAGGAGCAAAAGTAGGAGATTTAATATGTGTTTCCGGTGATTTAGGCGGCGCATATATGGGGCTTCAAGTTTTAGAAAGAGAAAAACAAGTGTTTTTAGAATCCAAAGACATGCAACCTGATTTAGAGGGTAAAGACTACATTGTTGGAAGACAGTTAAGGCCCGAAGCAAGAAAAGATATTATTGATTTATTGGAAGAATTACAAGTTATTCCTAGTTCTATGATAGATATATCTGATGGGTTATCCAGTGAATTATTTCATTTGAGTAAAAATTCGAATGTTGGTGTAAAAATATATGAGGATAAAGTTCCTATAGATCAACAAACCTATGATACTGCTCTTGAATTCAATTTATCACCGACTACTTGTGCCATGAACGGTGGTGAAGATTATGAACTATTATTTACAATTACTCAAAAGGATTATGATAAAATTAAGAACTCTATGGATCTCTCAGTAATTGGATATTGTACAGACGAACATGAAGGCAGGGAGCTCATTACAAAATCTGGTAATGTTGTACCCTTGGAAGCCCAAGGATGGGAAAATTTTAAGTCATTCGAATGAATATCTTTCTACAAATAGGGTTTTAATGCAAGCTCTATGGCTTCCTCTGTATGATAACCCATTTTGCTGTATACCTCTTTGCCATTATTATAAATTTTGATTAGTGGAATGGCACTAATCTTGAAATATTGAGACACTTCAATGCTTTTGTCTGTATCTACCTTAACAATGGATAGATTAGGTCCATATTTAGAACGCAATGATTCTATATGTGGACTCATCATTTTACAAGGACCGCACCACGGGGCATAAAAATCAACAAGAGTTAATTTGTGTGCATTTATAGCTGTCTTATACGTATCCATAGTATATCCTGTCATTGGTTTTTTTGAGGAAACCTCTAATGGCAGCCCTGTTGATTGCCATTTCAAAAGACCTCCATCAAGCTCATAAACCTCAAACCCTAATGATCGAAGTGCATTGCTAGCTGTTTTACTTCTTCCACCCGAATAACAATATACAAACAAGGTACTTGATTTGTCTAGTAAGGCTACCTTATTATCAAATTCAGAAGACTGTATATTAATATTAATGGCTTCTCGAATATGACTTGTATAAAATTCTTCTGCTGTTCTTACATCAATAACAGTATGGTTAATAGTAGAGTCTATTTTCGCTTGAAAGGTCTTAGAATCTATTTTTTCTCCTTTCCCATCTATAGGTTTATTGTTTTGTGCTCCACAAGCGAATAATAGAAGTAAGAATCCAAAAACGATAGAAATTTTAATTTTATTCATGGTTTGTATTATTTAAAAACGTTCAAAGATTTAAAAAGTTATAAATAAAGCTATATTATTTGAATGCTATTTTCACTAATTTAAACTCATGATAAAATCACTAATTAATAAATAGCTTTGAGTATAATAATGACCTAGCTTAAGATGAGTCAGATTATCATCTGGAACATGATAATATTTATAATCACCCATCAGATAAATAAAAAATGAAGGAACACCTGCCTCACTAAAAAAATAATGATCACTATTGGCTGCTTTTCCTCTTGCTTTTAGGGATGGTAAATATTTCATTTTTGTATTTATCTGGTTTAATTTTTCATAATATTCCGTATAAATTTTACCATTGACTATCGTTGCTCCTTCATGACCCGATCCCATTAAATCCATGTTAAATACAAACTTAGTTTGGTTTAACGGTATTTGAGGCTGTTTTACATAGGCTAAAGAACCCAATAATCCTGCTTCTTCCGCTCCAAACGCTACAAATGCTATGCTGTATTTCTGTGGGTTCCTTGAAAAATAAGAAGCGAGATCTAACAACATGGCGATGCCGCTGGCATTATCATTGGCTCCGTAAAATACAGCTTCACCCATTCTACCTAAGTGATCATAATGACCACATAAAATAATAAAACTATCTGGGATAATAGTTCCTTCAACATACCCAATGACATTACTGGTTGTATACGTAGGTATGAATTTAGAAACTACATTCATATGTATTTGCTTTGAGGATCGATTAAAAGAAGAGTCAATCATCCATATTTCTGTGCTATTCGACTGGTGAGTAGATACACTCCAAATCAATTGTTTCTTCAAGAAAATAATGGGTTTATTTTTTGATATTAATCGGAGTGTCTGAATTTTTTTTTCCAATTCACCATTTTTTGAATCATATACAGGTACCACGGGCACATATCCTCTTTTAATGGCTTTTTTTACCTTAGAAACCAATTTAGGAGCATTTAATATTTTAGGTGAAATATAAAATATCAAATAATCACCTGAAATTGAATTAGCACTAGGGGAAATTAAATAATCTAAGCCTGGTATAAGCTCTTTTCCATCAATTAATACATCAGATTTTGGAATAGTATTCACAGATAAAGAAACGGGATGTTGATAGTTTTTTGTAAATTTTTTTAAGTTAAAAGAACTGAATTTTTTAGCTATATAATCTGCCGCAAATCGATCTCCACTATCTAAATATCCTCTACCTGCAAATTCTCGACTACATAAATCTTCAATGGTCTGAGATGCTACATCTATATTTTGAGAGAAAGAAAAAAAACATGACACTAACATGAGTGCCCCTAAAATGTATCGCATATGTTTTGACTTATTAATTAGCTTTGCGAAGCTAAATATTAAAAAGCAAATGCCCTTTGGATAATTTAAAAATCATAGAACTGGTTAGTGTTATTTTCAACATGATATTTTTAGTTTTACTTACCAAAGAAAACAGAGTATGCTGGATATTTGGTATTATAGGATCACTGTTGGGTGCTTGGATCTTATACAAAAATTTTTATTATTCTGAAACTTTACTCTATCTCTTTTATGCCGTAATTGGTTATTTTGCCTACATATATTGGGGAATTAATTCTTCTATATTAACCATAAGAAGAATGAACTGGTTGACTATTTGTAAAGTTCTTATTGGCGGAGTAGTTGCCTCTTTAGGCCTGGGTTGCTTAATGAGCAAAACAGACGCTTCAAAACCTTATTTCGATGCCTTGAGTAGTGTTTTTGGTGTTGTGGCTACTTTCCTTGAACTATACAAATACCTAATCTCCTGGATTTTTTGGATTTTCCTCAATGGATATACCGTATGGTTGTACGAATTAAAAGAATTGGATTTTTTAGCTATTCAGATGATTTTATACACGTTACTCTCTGTCTATGGATATTACCAGTGGTCTAAAAAACTTTTGACTGAATCAACATAAATAATTTTTAATGGATTTTTTTAACTTTTTCAACGTGAGACTTTAGGCCTTCTAAACCTATTTCAAAATCTTTACCCGCAATGTCGTCTAAAAAAAAATTTAAAAATTTATAGGGATAAGCAAGTGACGATTTTAATGTCCAGACTACCTGAGTGTTTTTTCCTAATGTCTGCAAATAAAAACTTCCTGATGACTTTTGCTCATCGTCATCTCTACCAAAAGTAACAGCATAGGATATTGAGTCTTTGTTTGAAATATTTGTGAAAAACATGGAGCCATTTCCTACATTTTTTTCGTTTGAAGACCAGCTGTATCCATACAAAGTATCGCCAAATTTGCCGACGTAATTTCTTTTTTGTGTGGTATCTTTTGGATACCACGGATCCCATTGATACCATTTTTTAAAATCTACTATTTCATCAAAAACGCGTTCCTGGTTCGCACAAATTAAAACAGATCTCTCAATTATTATATCCGTAGGAGCCAAAAATGCAGCTATTAGAATAGATGCTAACAATATAACGAGAGTATAGAGTATTCCTTTAAAAATTTTCATTCCTCAAAGATAAAAAATTTTTATGAACAAGGACATGCCTTAAATTTGCCCTCAAATATTTAATAAAAATGATTTACAATACATTTGTTTCTTTAATCATAGTGTTAAGTCTAGTAGCCTGCAACGCTAATAACGGAAACCAACAAAAAGGTGACTTAAATCAAAAAAATAATACATCTCTCGATCAAAATAAAGCGAGTGTTAGTGCAGGTAATATAAATTCCTCAAAATCAAATTTCTCTGAAGAAAATAAAACACAAAATACAAAAAAAATAAAAATGGAAAATGGATTATACGTAAAAATGAATACTTCTAAAGGTGAGATCTTAATCGGTCTAGAATTCGAAAAAACACCACTTACGGTTGCCAATTTTGTCGGATTATCAGAAGGAACCATTCCTAATGAATCTAGACCAGCAAATACACCCTATTATGATGGAATTACCTTTCATCGTGTCATACCAAACTTCATGATACAAGGTGGTGATCCCATGGGTATGGGAATGGGTGGTCCTGGATATTCTTTTCGTGATGAATTTCACGAAGATTTAAAACATGCTACTCCTGGTATTTTGTCCATGGCTAATGCTGGACCAGGAACCAATGGAAGTCAATTTTTTATTACCGTTGCTCCTACCCCACACTTAGATGGAAGACATTCTGTTTTTGGACATGTTATTGATGGGATGAATGTGGTTTTAGATATTGCAAATGCTCCACGTGACGGACGAGATATGCCATTGGAACCTATTATTATAAAATCGATGGAAATAATTCGAGTAGGTGATGCCGCAGAAAAATTTGACGCTGCCAAAACATTCACCGAATTGAGATAATGAAAACTGTTGATTCTTTCTCTTTTGATGGAAAAAGAGCACTTATTCGTGTAGATTATAATGTCCCGTTAGATGTAGACATGAACATTCAAGATGATAGCAGAATTGTTGCCTCCATGCCAACTATAAAAAAAATTTTAAAGGATGGTGGTTCGGTTGTGTTGATGTCACATTTGGGAAGACCTAAAAAAGGACCTGAACACCAATATTCTCTTCAGCACCTCGCTTCTCACATAGAAGAACTCTCAGGTGCTTCAGTTTCTTTTTCTAATGATTGCATCTCTGATGATAGTTTAAAAACTAGTCATAATTTGCCTATTGGTTCTATTCATCTGTTGGAAAATTTACGATTCTATAAAGAAGAAACCATTGGAGATAATTCATTTGCTGAAAGGCTTGCAATTCATGGTGATATTTATGTCAATGATGCTTTTGGGACCGCACATAGAGCTCATGCGAGCACTTCTATAGTTGCCAATTACATGAAAGAAAAATGTTTTGGTTACCTCATGGCAAAGGAAGTATCCAATGCCACCATGTTGATGAAAAACCCAAATAGGCCACTCACTGCCATTGTTGGTGGAGCTAAAGTAAGTGATAAACTATTAATTATTCAAAACTTATTGAATGTTGCAGACCATATTATAGTAGGTGGTGGTATGGCCTATACATTTATGCAAGCCCTTGGAGGTACTATCGGAAATTCTCTATTTGAGGAAGATCGGATAAATACCTGCTTAGAAATTTTAAAAGAGGCTGAGCAAAAAAATGTTAAAATACACCTCCCTGAAGATAGTGTTATTGCTGATGATTTTAATAATAATGCCACTACCCAATATTGTGACAGTAACAATATTCCAGAGGGTTGGATGGGTTTAGATATTGGAGAAAAAGCAATTCAATCATTTACAGATGTTATATCTAATTCTAAAACTATACTGTGGAATGGTCCTATGGGTGTATTTGAAATGTCGTCTTTTGAAAATGGAACAAAATTCATTGCAGGTGCCGTAGCTCAAGCTACTCAACATGGAGCATTTTCATTAATTGGTGGAGGAGATAGCAGTGCTGCCGTTAAAAAATTTGGTTTTACACAAGATGTAAGCTACATATCAACTGGTGGAGGTGCGTTACTTGAGTTTTTTGAAGGTAAAGAACTGCCTGGTATCATTGCTATCCAATAAACTTATTTATTGTTATCTGCGTATGAAAATACTTTTTTCAAAAGATCAGTAGTTCTTGATATTGGATTTTCTCTGATTTTATTTTCTTCAATTCTAATTTGTGCAAAAAGAGCATTCATAGCTTTACTAGATACATATTCATTTAAATCCGTTTGTACATTTTTACCAGACACGGTATTGTAAGCTTTACTTACTTTGGTCCATGGCTCATTTGCGTTCACTTTATCAAGTGATGATTTAATGATAGGATAAAATTTTTGTTGAAGCTGTGCAGATGTGGCTTTTTGTAAAAATTGAGTAGCTGCTCCTTCGCCACCTGTAACAATTGAAAGGGCATCACTAATACTCATCGAAGTAATAGCATTTATGAAAATGGGTTTAGCCTCTGCCATAGCATTTTCTGCTCCCCGATTCATCGAAACAACTAATTTGTCCAAATAAGGTCCAGCCAATTGATTAGTAATAGGATTTCCTTTAATCTTATTTACAGCAGATTGTATTTCTTGAGGTAAAAGTATTGTATAGGCGCTATTTTTTAAAAATCCATCCGTTTTTCCCAAGAAAGATGTTCCTGTATTGACACCTACTTCTAATGCTTGTTTTAAACCTGAGGAGGCCTCTGATTGACTAATTCCACTAGTTGTTCCAGAAGATGCAGCAATCACATCCAATAGTTCATCGCAAGAGGAAAATGATAAGATTAGAAATGCTGAATATATAATTTTTTTCATAGTATACTATTTTATATTAAACGACAAAAGTACATATAATAGAATTTAAGGCGTTAAAAAACTTTGATAAATTACGTCCATAATGTGCGTTCTGACATGCTCTCGTTGTAATTTTTTATTTTCTTGATTGGGATATACCCGATTACTCAAAAAAACATAAATCAAGTCATAGGTTGGGTCTGCCCATACCATAGTTCCTGTAAATCCAGTATGACCAAAACAACTTGGCGAAGCATAATCTGAAGCTAAATTTGTATATCTCGGATTGAGCTCCGGTTTGTCCCAACCTAATCCTCTTCTAGATATTGAAGATTGTTTAGAAGTGAACTTTTCAATAGTCGATTTTTTCAAATATTGTTCGCCATTGTAATAGCCTCCATTTAATAACATTTTCATTAATTTCGCTAAAGATTCTGTATTACTAAACAATCCTGCATGACCTGAAACCCCACCTAACATGGCCGCTCCAGGATCATGAACAAAGCCATGCACAAGACCCGTTCTCATGTCTGGACTTATAGAAGTTGGTACAATAGATGTTTTTGGAAATTTATCTAAAGGCAAATATGTGAGTCTTTGAATGTTCATTGGTTTATAAAAAACAGAGTCTACATAATATTCCATTTGGATTCCAGTTACACGTTCAATAACATTTTTCATCAATATCATACCCAAGTCACTATATCGATATTGACCAACTTCACTTATATCTGAGTCATATATCTGCTTATATATTTCATTTTTATATGAGGAGAGTATATACAGATCATTTCCGATATAGGTATGAGAATCTGTGGGTGTAGTTGAGTATATAGAATCTTTGACATAAACATTTGAAATTGTGCTAGTATAAAAAGGAATCCAACTTTTAAGCCCAGCTCTGTGCTCCAAGACCATTCTTATGGTCATATTTGATTTGTTTGTACCTTCAAGTTCCGGTATATATTTTACTAGTTTATCATCGATAGATAGAAAGCCATCTTCTTCTAATTTCATTATACATAACGTTGTTGCTGCTACTTTAGTAATAGAAGCAATATCATATAAGTCCGATTTTTTAACAGTTGTACTATTACTAAATGTATGTGTGCCAAAACTTTTATCATATACTATTCTTCCGTTTTTTACTACCATAATCTGACAACCAGGAGTAGCTCTAGAAGTAACTGCTTGTTTTGCAATAGCATCTATCTCATCTAGTTTATCACTTGACATACCCACTTCTTCAGGTAAACCAGGTGATAATTCGAGAATAGGAGTTGTTTCTTTACCCGTCCAAGATTTATAATCTCCAACAGAAACAGATAATTTTCCGTCTATACCATGAACACCAAAAATTGCTTGAGCTGCTTTTATATGATGCGCATTTTTATCCTCATAGGCAACAAGAATTGCATTTTGATTCCGTATATTTTTAAGATTATATGGATTGCCAAAATCTACCAGTAACACATTAGGATGATGGCCTATATCGTTTATAAAATGGGACATCTGATTAGTTATGCCATAACTTGGTGGGTATTTGCTGGTGTTGTGCATAGAAACAATAACGATATCGAATTTATCGATCAATTGTTTCATCGTTTCAAACTCATTATATGAAGCATTTTTACTAATGCTCTTGAATGTGACATCTCCTCGCTTTTTTAGTTCCTTTTGAAATTCATTATAAGAGCCATTTCCTACAGCTATAGAAACTATTTTATGTTTTTTGTGGGGGTTAATAGGAATAATAGCATGCGTGTCATTAAGTAAACATAATTCCTGCTCAACCAATTGGTAGTTTATGTGTTTTGCGGATACATTATTTAGATCGCTAATCAAATTATATTCTTGTATAGGCGAAAAATCATAAAGCCCCATGGAATATTTATATGATAGTATTTTACGTACTTTGTCCCATACGTAGTCTTCACTTAATCGACCATCAGCCATCGCTTCCTTGATCATCTTTTTGGCTTTAGAAATATCTCCTGGTGCTAATAATATATCATTACCCGCCATAAGCGCTTTGAGCTCTAGTTCTCCATTGGGATGGTACTTTGCAACCCCTTGCATGTTCAAAGCATCTGTGAACGAAAGCCCATCAAAGCCAAATTCTCTTCTCAAAATACCATTGATTGCTTTATCGGATATACTCATGGCAACGTTCTTATTACTATCTATTGCAGGAATAAATAAATGAGCTGTCATAACCGACATGATACCATTATCTATTAAATATTTGAAAGGTTTGAATTCTACCTCATGCAGTCTGTCTAAAGAATGATTGATAACAGGTAAATCCTTATGGGAATCTACATCAGTGTCTCCATGACCTGGAAAATGCTTAGCGCATGCAATTATACCTGCATCTTGCATGCCTCGTGCATAGGCCCACCCTTTTTTACCTACATTGTCAGGATCCTCTCCAAACGACCTATAATTTATGACTGGGTTATTGGGATTATTATTTACATCTATTACAGGTGCAAAATTGACATGTATGCCCATTCGTTTACACTGTCGTCCAATTTCACGTCCCATGGAGTAAATCACTTGATCATCTTTTATACCTCCTAAACCCAATTGATAAGGATATGAAATCGTGTTTGATAATCGCATTGACAAGCCCCACTCTCCATCTATGGCAACCAACATTTTAGTTTTTGATAGTTCTTGGAACTTGTTGGTTAACCTTACCTGTTGTTTTGGATCTCCTTTGAAAAAAATAATTCCACCTACTTGATGTTCTTGGATTGCCTTTTCTACCTGAGCCAAGTGCTGAGTCCCGTTGGTAGGTCTTACCTCTATCATAAATAATTGAGCTAATCGCTCATCTACTGTCATAGAGTCAAAAACATGATTTACCCATGCATTTGAATTTTCATAATGTAAGGTAAGAGGGGGGGCGTAGGAAAAAAAATACCCTAGTACCAAAAAAAGAATTGAAATGAATTTTAATGAAAAGATGGATATTAATCGCATAATGTGTATCCTACAAAAGAGGACACAAATACTGAATAGTCGTATAGAAAATACCCTAACTTATAAACGTGTGTGTTTGATAATTAGTACAATTAAATTAGGCGAATTGGGTACTCCCTAATTTTTTGAGAAAAATTAAATGCGACAAAAATGCTTCACGGAATGTTTTAAATTCTTGATAGTTGATGCCATGTTTTTTTGCTGTTTCTTTGACTATCTCATATAGTTTTGGATAATGTGCGTGAGATATAGTTGGAAACAAGTGATGAATAACTTGAAAATTTAACCCGCCACAGTACCAAGTTAAAAATTTATTTTTTACTGCAAAATCGAATGTATTATGAATTTGATGTACCGTCCATTCATCTTTAGTTGTTCCATCGAACTTGTCATGATTTGATAAATCAAATTTATCTACGACATGGGCCATTTGGAAAATTACAGATAAAATCATACCTGCTACATATTCTAAAGAAAGAACGCCAACAATAACCTGTATGAATGATACATCTAATATCATGTAAGGCAACACAATCATATAAAATATATAAAATAATTTGAATGACAGAATAGTAGCAATCTCTTTGTATTGATCTGTTCCTTGTTTTGTATTTAGTCCTTTTTTTCTGTACTTACCATAAGCAAATAAATCAGCAAAAAACCAACCTAAAGTAAGAAAACCATAAAATAACATCCAATAAATATGCTGAAATTGATGTATTTTTTTTCTTGGTGCATCCATAGTAAACCGGAATAAGCCTTTACCATTTACATCTTCATCGTGTTCATATATATTGGTGTATGTGTGGTGTAATTTATTGTGTTGATTAATCCAGTTACTTGAACTAACACCTAAAAAGTCTGCGGTATACCCAAATATTTTATTTACCCATTTGTTTTTCGAAAAAGAACCATGATTTGCATCATGCATTAAACCCATACCTATACCTGCCTTAATAACACCTAAAAACATGCAGAGCAACCATAATATCCATATAGGCCAACCAGTAAATAAAATGAGTGCATAAGCTCCCAAAAAACTAATCAATAAAAGAGTAGCTTTAAATTTGAGTGCTCCATTTGCAAACTTTGAAATATCATAACTTTTGAAGTAATTTTCAACGTTTGCTCTTAATTCTCTACTGAAATTACTTCCAGCAGCTGATTTGAACTTGGGTAGCGTAGTACTTTTCATATAATTTGCAAATGTAATCAATTAATAAAATTTGGTTTTTTTGGTTTCAAATCTATTTCCCATTTAAAACCCGGAATTCGATACTTAGTTTTAGGAAACTTCTCTAATGGATAAAAAATAGATTTAGGTTGGGTCATAAATTTTATTGTTCTCACGTTTTTTTTATTCATGGAAATTCGCATATCCCCACAATATACATCATTAACCCCTGTATATTGTGTGCTATCTTCTAAGGCAAAATAAATGCTTTGAGCATTGCCTTGCACATCAATTGTTTTTAATTCTCCAGCTTTAAAGTATACTTTCATATGTCTGCCTGATACTTGATTATACAAACCATTTATATCCTCTTCAATTGTAAAGGCTGACCCTCTAATATCCATGAATTCTACAACAGAATCATTGGTAAAAATAAAGATAGTATCCCCGGTTAATTGATTGTTTCCGGACCATAATATCGGTTTTTCATAAAATCCAATGGAACTATCAGAAAAATTATAACATAATGAATCTGAGTATGATTGAATATCTGATTTATACAATCGGACATTAGAAAATGCAGATAACAACCTGTGTTGCATTGAATCTATATAATCAATAAATGTATCTGCTTTTAAAAAAAGTGTATCCCCACTCATCTTTTTTATGGCCATTGGTTCGCCGGAGATTAATGTTTTATTGCTTAATCGCTGATAACTAGCATATTGACCAAAAATGGATATTTTTTCAACAGAATCTTCAAATTGAATATCTCCAAAGGCTTCACCTAAACCTGAAATCCTAAAATATACCATACTATCTGCATCCAATCGGCTATTATTGCTTTCAATATAAGCTCCTTGGCTAAATTGTGAAGTTTCTGTTTGTGTATTATACCAACCATAATTACAAAATATAGTGTTTTCATCACTAAAAATATAAGTAGGTCCCAAAAAAGTTGCTGTTTTGGATAAAATATTATATTGAAGCGTATCCGACTCCATCGTATAGTCTGGATTTATAAGACGAACTGTGTCTCGAAAAAATAAATCTTTAGTTCTTGACAGATACGTTCCCCTCCTACTATATAGATTATCATCCCCATTAACAATGTGCCCACCGGATGAATAATTCCCCTTTTTATCAATTAAATTATACAAAAGACTTTCCGTTGATAGGATCATCTTACCGTCAGATAAGGTTACATTTTTAGAAATTGTTGCCAAACGATTATCGCCATCATACGTCAAAAACTCACCGCGCAAATCAAGCGTATCTCGCTGAAGAATACGAATTGAGCCAAATGCCTCAATTTTGTTATCTTTATCATAAAACTTAGCGCTATCACAGTCCATAAACACTGTTCCTTGTTTGAATTTTACATTGCCTTTGCACAACTGGTAATCTCCCTGAGTTTGATTGTAGATTAGCTCTTGGGCACTCAAAATTTCAATGGGAGTTTGTCCAAAACTATACACAGTAAAAAATGATACGATGATATTGAAAATGTACCTTTTCAAAATTTTAGGAATTAATTAATGGATGCTATTATGTTTGTCTCAATATTTAGTGCAAACATCGTGCTCGTTAAGTTAAAATCATTCATTGAAAAAAATCAACTGTTTAATAAATCAGACCGTATTGGTCTTGCAATAAGTGGTGGAAAGGATTCTGTGTCTGCTGCATACCTGTTAAATGACTTGAAAATTTCATTTACAATGATTCATGTAAACTATAAATTAAGAGGTAAAGAAAGTGATTTTGACGAAAAGTTTGTAAAGCATCTATCAAAAAATACAGAAAATTGTAAAGGAATTAAATGTATATCTGTTGATGCTCGAAAATATGCTAAAAAACATCATGTATCTATTCAAGAAGCAGCCAGAAATATTCGATATGATTACTTTGAAAAGTTGAAGTTGAGCAATCAATTGGATATAATTATTACTGCGCATCATCAGGATGATCAAGTCGAAACATTTTTTATAAATCTTAATCGTATTTCTGGAATCAAAGGACTCAAAAGTATTCCAGTCAGAAGAAGTTACATAGTCCGGCCGCTTTTAGCTTTTAATTCTCATGAAATTAAACTGTACGTTGCACAAAAAAAGATTGAATATCGGGAAGATAAATCTAATCAAAGTACAAATTACCTTAGAAATGTTATTCGTCATCAGATTTTGCCTGTAATTCAAGATCGATTGCCTGATTTTGTAAATCATACTTCAAAGAGTATTGCCTTACTCAATTCAGAATACGAGTTACTTGATTTTTTCATTAAACAATTTATTACTAGTGAAATAAATGTCTCTAAACAAGGTATTTTCATTCCAAAATCCAAAATCACTATTTTTCCACAACCCGAAGTTTTATTGTATCGAATACTATACAAATATGGTTTTAATTTCTCTCAATGTCAACAAATATCCGTTGGTTTAAATGGGAAAACAGGAAAACAATATTTCTCAAAAACACATCAATTATTAATAGACAGAACGCAAATAATTATTTCGCTCATTGAAGATTTAAGTACAACTGTTTTAGATATTTATACTGATGGTAGATACGCTTTTGATAAATATACCCTTACTCTTAAAAAGGTCAAAAAGTGGACTTTCTCATCCCACAAAAATATAGAGTACCTTGAAATTCCACCGTCATTTTTCCCTTTGACCTTGAGATATTGGAAAAAGGGTGATCGTTTTTCTCCACTAGGAATAAAAGGCAATCCATTGTTAAGTGATTTTTTTATTAATCATAAAATTAACAATATCGATAAAAAAACGATACCTCTTCTATGTAGTAATGATACAATTTTATGGGTAGTTGGATATCAAATTTCAGATATTGTACGGGTTAGAGATGGTTTTTTTGTTTTCTCTGTGTCATTTTAGTAAATTGAATCACAAACTTTGTTTCGTGTAGTAATCTTAAAATCAGCATTTTACAGTTTTTAGTAGATGTAATGGACTGTACTCAATAGTAATCATTTTGTAATTTTTAAACATAATTTTGTATAAACTATGAAGAAAACACTAATACATTATACTTTTATTTTAATAGTCCTTTTTATTTCCAACCCCATAAAAGCCACCCATATGATGGGTTCGGATATTACCTACCGTTGTGTGTCTCCCTTAAGGTTTGAAATCACCCTAAAATGGTATCGGGACTGTAGAGGTATTAGCCTTGAAAACGGAGGAGCATTAACCATCCGTTGTTCTTCATCTGGAGATATTAGAACATCAACATTAGTACTTCAATCTATCCGAGAAATTACCCCTGTCTGTGCGATATCTTCTCAAAATGGCAGCACATCCATGCACTCTTCAACAGGAGGAATAATCTCCGAAGAAATGATGAATAAAATACTCACACTTAAAAAAGGAGATTTCATTTTAATCGAACGACTAGATGAAATGGACCCCTACGACCAAACTAGAAAAAGATACCCTAGTGTGAATTTTAAATTGGAATAAATAGACTAACTCTTCTGAATAACTACCCATTCATAGACACTAAAAACTCATCGTTATTTTTAGTACCTTTCATATAATTGAGCATGGTGTTCATGGCTTCCTCACTATTCATGTCTGCAAGGTGGTTTCTCATTACCCACATTTTTTGAAGAACAGTTTTATCGAGCAATAAATCTTCTCTTCTTGTACTGGATGAAACAATGTCGATAGCAGGATAAATTCTTTTGTTGGAAAGTTTTCTGTCCAACTGTAGCTCCATATTACCTGTACCTTTGAATTCTTCAAAGATCACTTCATCCATTTTAGACCCTGTTTCTGTAAGAGCCGTAGCGATGATGGTTAATGAACCCCCATTTTCAATATTTCTAGCGGCACCAAAAAAACGTTTTGGTTTTTGAAGCGCATTGGCATCTACCCCTCCTGATAATATCTTACCACTAGCTGGTTGTACCGTATTGTATGCTCTGGCAAGTCTAGTAATGGAATCTAATAAAATAACAACATCATGCCCACATTCTGTGAGACGTTTAGCTTTTTCAAGAACAATATTGGCTAACTTTACATGTTTATCTGCTGGCTCATCAAAAGTAGATGCAACCACTTCAGCATTCACATTTCTAGCCATATCAGTCACCTCTTCAGGTCGCTCATCTATTAATAAGATAATCATATAAACCTCTGGATGGTTGTGAGCGATTGCGTTAGCTACATCTTTCAAAAGGTTAGTTTTACCCGTCTTAGGTTGAGCAACAATGAGTCCACGCTGTCCTTTACCAATAGGAGAAATAAAATCCATTATACGTGTCGAATAATTATCTGACTTATATTCTAAGTTGAATTTTTGATCAGGAAACAAAGGAGTTAAATGATGAAATGCTACACGATCCTTCACAAACTCAATAGATCTTCCATTAATGGTAATGATATTAATCAGTGCAAAGTATTTTTCTCCTTCTTTGGGTGGTCGAATATTACCTTTAACAACATCTCCCGTTTTTAATCCATTTTGACGAATTTGATTAGGCGCAATATATACGTCATCGGGTGATGGTTGATAACTGTAATCTGCTGATCTAAGAAACCCATATCCATCGGAAATAACTTCCAAAACACCTTGCGTAGTAACGACCCCTTCCAACTCCAAATAATTGATAAGTTTTTCTTCAGCTTCACGCTTTTTTCTCTTTTCTTCCTCTCGCAATTTTCGTTCAGCATCTCTTTGTTCTCGCTCTTGATGTCTTGCAAGATTCTTTTCCTGATTATGCTCAGGTGAAGCAACTTTTTCTTCTTTATCTTTTACCGTTAAATCTTCCGTAACTTCTGATTTGGGTTTATTGGAATTCATTGATTTTACATCCGAGGGTCTAGATATTTTTTTCCTTTGAATCGGTTTTCTATCCCTTTCGTTCTTTTTTTCGTCAATTGGAGGATTAGAAATTGGTTCACTTGATTTAGGATTGTCAACTGATTTAAACTTAGAGGGATTAACCGCTTGAAAATCAAGAATTTTATATATCAAATCTTGCTTTTTAAATCCTTTATGAGGTATTTCATATTGGTCTGCAATTTTTTTAAGTTCAGGTAGGAGCATGTCTCCTAGTGAAAGAATATCGTACATTATTTTGTAAGTAAGTTTTGTTTTTACTATCTAAAAAGAATTAATTTATAGAGTAGCCTGAAAGGCATGGCAAGGATAAATAAAACTTTAAATATAGACAAGTTTATACAAATAAAAGCGACAGGATTATTAAACCAAAAGCCTAACTGGCTCTTCCAATAGTTCCTGAAAAGTTTGAAGGAACTTGGCTCCTGTAACGCCATCAACAACTCTGTGATCACAACTCAAAGTAACTTTCATTACGTGCCCTGGCTTCATTTCACCATTTTCTACAATTACTGTTTCTTTAGAGCTACCTATAGCTAGAATACAAGCGTCAGGAGGGTTCACTATAGCTGTAAATTCATCTATACCAAACATTCCTAAATTTGATATGGTAAAAGTATTGCCCTCCCAGTCTTTGGGTTGAAGTTCCTTGTTCTTGGCTTTTTCTGCATACGCTCTTACTTCTGTTCCTATTTGAGAAAGTGGTTTGCTATCGGCAAACCTCACAACCGGAACTAATAAACCGTCTTCGACTGCAACAGCTACGCCAATATGAACATGGTGGTTGCGACGAATTTTATCGCCTAACCAAGCAGAGTTTACATTGGGGTGTTTTTTTAATGCCACTGCTGCCGCTTTGATAACCAAGTCATTGACAGATATTTTAGTATCGCCATACTCGTTCATTCTTTTGCGAGCCTCTATTACAGCGTTCATTTTTATTTCTTTGGTTAGGTAGAAATGGGGAGCTGTAAATTTACTTTCGGCAAGACGCTTAGCAATCGTCTTTCGCATTTGTGTTATGGGTACGTCATCGTAACTCTCCACTCCAATAGATTCCGTAGTATTGACTACTGCTGGTGCTTGGAAATTTTCAATGTCTTTTTTTATAATTCGACCATTATCTCCACTACCATGAACTTGAGATAAATTGATACCTTTATCTTGAGCCATTTTTTTGGCGAGGGGTGATGCAAAAACTCTTCCGTCATTGCTAACAATAGGACTAGTTACTTCTTCTGGTGAAGAAGACAGGGATTCTTTTTTATTATCTTGCAAAACTACAGGGTCATTCTGAATGGTTTCAGCCGAGCTATCTGAGGATAATAAATGCTGGAAATCTTCACCTTTTTTTCCAATAATGGCAATTACCGTTTCAACTGGAACCGTTTCGCCTTCTTCAACATTCAAATGAAGAACCTCCCCTTTTTCGAAATTTTCTAATTCCATGGTGGCTTTATCCGTCTCTACGTCAGCAATCATTTCGCTGGACTTGACGGTGTCACCCACTTTTACAAACCAAGACACAATCGTTCCCTCTTCCATTGTATCGCTCATTCTAGGTAATTTTATTGCTACTGCCATTATATTATTGTAAAGCTTCGCAAAACTAAACATACAAGTTTAAATATTGTTGAGAACGACAAATAAACATTGATATATTTCTAACATTATGTACTTGTTTTGTACTAAAGATGAGGCAATACGAAGATTTTTTAAAATATGTACTTGAAAATGGTGCAATTAAAACGGATCGGACTGGTACAGGAACGTTAAGCGTGCTAGGGGGACAGCTACGTTTTGACCTGTCTCATTCTTTTCCATTAATCACAACAAAAAAAATTCATTGGAAATCTGTAGTTCATGAATTGCTTTGGTTTTTAAAGGGTGATACAAACATTCAATATCTTAAAGAACATGGTGTTAAAATATGGGATGCGTGGGCGGATAAAAACGGTGATTTAGGTCCAGTTTATGGAAAACAATGGCGAAATTGGGAGGGTCCAAACGGTGAAAAAATCGATCAAATACAATCCGTTTTAGATACATTAAAAAGTAATCCTGATAGTAGAAGAATACTTGTAAATGCTTGGAACGTTGGAGAGCTTGGACAAATGGCATTAACACCCTGTCATTGTTTGTTTCAATTTTATGTTGCCAATGGAAAACTAAGTTGTCAATTGTATCAACGTAGTGCTGATATGTTTTTGGGAGTACCTTTCAATATTGCCAGTTATGCTTTACTGACACTAATGGTTGCTCAAGAGGTTGGATTAATGCCAGGAGAATTTGTGCATACATTTGGCGATGCTCACATTTACAGTAACCATTTTGAACAAGTTAATGAACAACTGAAGCGTAAACCCAGAAAATATCCAACAGTTAATATAAACCCAGACAAAACATCAATATTTGATATTGAGTATAATGACATAGAATTGATTGGATACAATCCTCATCCAAGAATACAGGCTCCTGTTGCTGTTTAAATTTTAGATTCTAATTTCTTTAGTATATCAGTGGCAGCCTCAGCAATTACTGTTCCTGGCCCAAATACAAAATCCACTCCTTTTTTAAACAGAAAATTATGGTCTTTTTCAGGAATAACTCCTCCTGCAACTACCACAATATCCTCTAGACCTTGTTTTTTTAATTCATTAACCACCTCAGGCATCAATGTTTTATGTCCTGCCGCTAAAGATGAAACGCCTAAAACATGTACATCATTTTCCATGGCTTGTTTAGCCACTTCAACAGGGGTTTGAAAAAGAGGACCAACATCTACATCAAAGCCTAAATCGGCGAAGGCTGTAGCTATAATTTTAGCCCCTCTATCGTGCCCATCTTGCCCCATTTTAGCCACCAGTATTCTGGGACGTCTACCCTCTTTAAGAGCAAATTCGTCTGCTTTTTTACGAGCATAAATTACTTTAGTGTCATTTTGCACCTCTTTCAAATATACACCAGAAATTGTTGTATTAGTTGCCTGATACCTGCCATAAACGTTTTCTAGTGCAGAAGACATTTCACCTAAAGTTACTCTAGCTAATGCTGCTTCAACACATATTTCTAATAAGTTATGATTATTAACGGCAGCATTTTCAATCTTTTGAAGATGAGTCATTACTTCTGCATCATTTCGGGTATTTTTTAATTGAGTTAATCGTTGGATTTGGCTCTCTCGAACCGCCTTATTATCTACCTCAAGTATTTCAAAATCAGTTTTTTCTTCATTTGCTTTAAAGGAATTAACGCCAATGATGTATTCTTTTCCTGAATCAATATTAGCTTGCTTAATTGCAGCACATTCTTCTATTCGCATTTTTGGAATACCTTTTTCAATAGCTTTAGTCATTCCACCTAATTCTTCTATTTCTTCTATAAATGTCCAAGCACTAAGAACAAGGTCTTGTGTATGTTGTTCAATTATTTTACTTCCACCCCACGGATCAATGGCTTGTGTAATTCCTGTTTCTGTCTGAATTATTTTTTGAGTGTTACGGGCAATTTTAGCACTGAATTCTGTTGGCAATGCAATAGCCTCATCAAAGCTATTGGTGTGTAAACTTTGTGTCCCACCAAATATAGCGGATAACGCTTCAATGGTTGTTCTTGCAATATTGTTATATGGGTCTTGCTCTGTTAAACTCCAGCCACTGGTTTGACAATGAGCACGAAGTGCCATTGATTTCTTATTATTAGGGTTATATTTTTTGATGAGTTTAGCCCATAACAACCTGCCAGCTCTTAACTTAGCTATCTCCTTATAAAAGTTCATCCCAACTCCCCAAAAAAATGAAAGTCTGGGTGCAAATTCATCAATGGCCAATCCTGCATTTATCCCCGTTCTTACATACTCCAATCCGTCTGATAAAGTATAAGCGAGTTCCAGCTCAGGGCTTGCCCCTGCTTCTTGCATGTGATATCCGCTAATACTTATGCTGTTAAACTTAGGCATATGCTTCGCCGTGTATTTGAAAATATCAGACACTATGCGCATGCTTGGTTCAGGAGGATAAATGTACGTGTTACGTACCATAAATTCTTTCAAAATATCATTCTGAATGGTGCCTGCTAGTTGATGCGAATCAACGCCTTGTTCCTTGGCTGCGGCAATGTAGAACGCCATAATAGGTAAAACTGCTCCGTTCATTGTCATGCTAACAGATATTTTATCTAACGGTATTTTATCAAACAGCAGCTTCATGTCTTCGATGCTATCAATAGCAACACCTGCCATACCAACATCTCCAAATACTCGTGGATGATCACTATCGTACCCGCGATGGGTTGCTAAATCAAAAGCAACAGACAACCCTTTTTGTCCAGCTTCAAGATTTCTTTTATAAAATGCATTACTTTTCTCAGCAGTACTAAATCCCGCATATTGTCTGATTGTCCATGGACGAATAACGTACATTGTAGAATATGGACCTCTTAAAAACGGAGGAATACCTGGTGCAAAAGAAAATTCTGCTTTGTTATTTGTTAATTCTCCTCCATTTTTATTTGAAATAGCATCAATATAGCATTGTGTTAATTTTTCAAAAAACCAACTTCCATATGCGGCATCAGAAATTTGATCCATATGGCTTTCATGTTTTAAAAGATATAGGATGTTACTTGCTAAACGAGAACTTCTCTTAGATGGTTGATTATCAAACGGAAGAATACATATATGTTTAGCGCCGCCAATAATCGCTGAAGCTGCTGCTATGGTTTGTCTTATTAAATTATTGTATTCGAAATCATCCTCTTGAGATGGTATTACAACATTTATTTCTTGTTGAGGGTGAACGTGTCTTAAAGCACGTAAACGAGCAATGTTGTCATAAAACGATATACCCAAATGAAAAAAAACGGGGGTTTCTTGAGTGAAATGCATGTTTTCAAGGGATAAATCTCCTAAGTTTTCACCTAATTCCTCAATATTTTTGATTTTCCTTCCTGAAAATTCATCAGGCTGGACAAAATCTGTTAAGGCAGTAATAATCCATTCAACACTGGGTAATTTGTAGCATTTTTTTGAATTTTCCGAGCATCCGTAGGAAGATATTTTAATACCATCTGATGAAGTATAAAAAACATCATCTATAGTTTTGCCTTTCAAATCATGAATTGCCTTTTGCTGCCAATCAATAAAACTCAGCTTTGGAAATTCATCAAAAGACACCTTATTGTCCTTGAGCATGGGGCAAATTTAACTTTTCCATTGATGGTGCTAACCAAGAGTCCTATAAATTTGCAACTATGTATAACCTCATAACCACAGAAAACCAAGGAATTGTTCAACTCATTACACTGAACAGAGAAGACAAGCTCAATGCCCTTAATATTGAACTAATACAAGAAATAGGAAAAGAAATAGACCGCTTAAATCATGAAAATACTGTTCGTGGAATAATTATCACTGGAAAAGGAAACAAGGCCTTTGCTGCCGGAGCAGATATTACTGAGTTTGCTGGTTTTAATAAAATCGAAGCTGAAAAAATGAGTACAAATGGAGGCATTGTATTCCAAAAAATTGAACAAAGTAGAATACCCGTTATAGCTGCTGTTAATGGTTTTGCTTTAGGGGGTGGCTGTGAATTAACCATGGCTTGTCACATAAGAATAGCTAGTGAAAATGCAAAGTTTGGTCAACCTGAAGTTAACCTTGGACTCCCTCCTGGATACGGTGGTACCCAACGATTAGCTCAAATAATAGGTAAAGGTAGGGCCTTAGACATGCTAATTTCAGCAAAAATAATAGACGCCCAAACGGCACTTCACTATGGATTAGTTACATCTGTAGTTACTATTGAAGAGCTCCTAAATACGTGTAAAACTTATATCGAAAAACTCATTCACAAGTCTCCCGTTGCTATTGCTGAAGTTATAAGTTGTACGAATAAGCTATTTGAAAATACGGAAGGCTTAAAGTTTGAAGTTGATCGTTTTTCTGATTGTTTTCAACTGCGGGATTTTAAAGAGGGTACCGTTGCCTTTATTGAAAAAAGAAAACCTCACTTTTAAAATAGTCGTAATTTGGCATTCTATTTGTACTTTGCACACGGAACATTACATTTGAAATATTAAAAATTAATAAACATGAAAAATTTAATTATACTTACTGCTGTCCTTTGGGGATTAACATCAACTAGTTTTGCCCAAACAGAAACCGTAACCCTATCTAGTGAAGCTCAAGCTAAAATGAGTATCGAAAAGAAATCACACGATTTTGGAACAATTGAAGAGGGCGTTCAAGCGACTGTTACATTTACATTTAAAAATACGGGTAATGCACCTCTTGTATTGAACAGTGTTAAAGCTTCATGTGGTTGCACAACACCCAAATGGACCAAAGAACCTGTAGCCCCAGGAGCTGAGGGTGTTGTTACTGCAATTTATAACTCAAAAGGACGTCCAGGAAATTTTACTAAGACTATCACTATCAAGCACAATGGTGAGGGTGGTACCGAATTTTTAACTATTCGTGGTATAGTCAATAAAGCAGCAACAGAAGTAACACCAACGGTTGTCGCCCCTTAATTACTTTTTTATAAAATATCTAACCCCTCATACATCTTTTATGTTATGAGGGGTTTTTTTGAGATAATTTAACTCCTCTCCTTTACCCAACCAACCTGTCATTCCTCCTGTATGAATGGCTAGAATTTTTTTTCCAGATTCTATTGCGTTTTGTTCAATAAGCTGCTTTATTGCAAACATCATTTTACCCGTATATATGGGATCTAGCAGTATTCCCGTTTCTACCGTGAAATCGTGAATAAAATCAATCAGTTGGGCATTTGTTTTAGCATAACCTCCTTCATGAAACTGGTCATATATTATACAATTCCCAATATTAAAACGGTGAAGAAGTTCTGCCTCAATATATTTACTACCCTTCAACACTTGTATGCCAATTAAGGGGATTTTAAGATTCTGAGCTTGAAGATAACTATGCATTCCCGCTATAGTTGTACCTGTTCCACATGATACATAAATTTGATCCACGTTAGAAAGATTTGTTTCTGATAAAATATGTGTACATCCAAGTGTTCCCTCATGGCAAGCCCCACCCTCTGGAATAAAAAGTTCTCTATCAAAAACACCATACAATCTATTAGTTTTCATATACTTTGCTCGAGAAATAAATTCGATTTGCATTCCATACAAACGGCATAATTGCAACAAAGCATTTCTCTCTTTGGGTTCTTCTCCGCGAACAATTCCTTTACATGGTATTTTTTGAATAGCACACACAACCGCTGTAGCAACTAAATGATTTGAATATGCCCCACCGTATGTGACTATTTTATCAAAATGTTCAGCATTGAATTTTGAAAAAATTCCTGATAACTTTCTCCATTTATTACCCGATATCAACGGATGAATTAAATCGTCTCTCTTTAATTGTATTCTTACATTGTGGTATTTGCTCCAAGAAGTATTTATCTCAGAAACGGGACTAGGTATATGTAAGTGATTTTTCAGCTCCATTTATTTTTTATGACACTCCAAGCAATCTCAGACTCAAACCCTTTTGCTATGACAAACTGGACAGCCTTGTAATTTTTTTGATACGACTTTATTCCCGAAAGAGACTTTAGTTTTTTATGAAGCAAATTTTCTAGAGTATCTACATATGTGTTTTCATTGATTTCTGCTAACCCTTTTTTGATGCAATATTCTGATATTTTTCTTTGCTTTAATTCTTGAGTTATTTTGTTCCTACCCCACTTTTTGTAATTGAACTTCCCTCTTACAAATGCTATGGTGAATCGCTCCTCATTGATGAAGTCCTGTTGAATAAGGTCAAAAATGATTTCTTCAACATCCTCCGATATTAAACCAAAACTATACAGTTTGTCTCGAACCTCTTGATGACATCGCTCTTGGTATACACAATATTTAGCAATCTTCACTCTAGCTTCTCGTGGGGTATAGGATTTGTTTCTTGGTGATTGCATCTTGCGGCAGCTAAATTAGTAACAATAAAACTTACTTTTGCATAGAGTTGTATTCTTTAAAAGAAATAGCGCACATCGTTCAAGGAAAAACCTTTGGAAATGATTCAATTATAATAAATCATTTGTACACCGACACACGAAAAATTCACGAAAGAGATCATTCTATTTTTATTGCGATTAATACTACAAAAACTAATGGACATCGATTTGTAAAGCAAGCGATTAATCTTGGCATTTCTGCCGTTATAGTAACTGAGAAACCCAACGTTGATTGTGCTTATATTTTAGTTAAAAATAGCATAAAAGCATTACAGGATTTGGCCATTGCACATAGAAAAAGTTTTAATAAACCAGTAATTGGAATAACAGGAAGTAACGGGAAAACTATTGTAAAAGAATGGATCAGCCATGTACTTTCAAGCTCATTTAATATTTGTAAAAATCCCAAGAGCTATAATTCTCAGATTGGTGTTCCGTTATCTATTTGGAAACTAAACTCATCTCATACGTTAGGTGTTTTTGAGGCAGGCATCTCCGCCTACTCAGAAATGGATCAGTTGGCTCGTATTATTCAACCAAACATTGGGGTATTTACCTATCTAGGTGATGCTCATGGCGTTAATTTTAATACCCAAAAAGATAAGTTAAACGAAAAAATAAAGCTTTTTGAAAAATGTGAAGTTGTTATTTGTTCTAACACACAACCCGAAGTTGTAAGCGCAATTAGGGGTTCAAATATTTCCTCGTTTGTATGGGGGTATGATTCCGCATCTGATGTTTCTATTACCAAAATTGTTAATAATCATTTTTCGGTAAAATACCAAAAAAAAGAATGTATACTTAAACTCCCATTCTCAGACAAATCATCCGTTCATAATGCTTTTACCACGTTGTCAATAGCCCTATATCTGGGAGTTGATTTAGAAGAGATTATTCGAAAAATAATAGTACTTCCTACCATTGATATGCGATTGCAACAGACTGATGGAATATATAATAATCAGCTTATTTTGGATTACTACAATGCCGATTATCAGTCTCTTGTTATGGCTATTGACTTTTTAAATCAACAGCGAATAGAAGATCAAAAGTGTACAATCATTCTGTCTGATATAATAGAAAGTCAATACAAAGGAAAATCACTTTACAAAAAAATAAATTCACTACTCGTCGGCAATAATATTGATGAGGTTATTGGTATTGGTGAACATATTACTTTACATGAAAACAGTTTTTCATTACCGTCTCACTTTTATTTGACTACTGAACTTTTTTTGACTAAATATCAGATGCATACTTTCAAAAATCAAATGATACTACTAAAAGGTGCTCGTAAATATAGGTTTGAACGCATTGCAGAAAAACTAAAATTAAAAACTCATCAAACGGCATTATATGTGAATCTAACACGATTGCAACATAACATTAATATCATAAAAAGCTCCATAAAGCCACCTACCAAGATAATGGCTATGGTAAAAGCACTCGCCTATGGATCTGGAGGGTATCAAATAGCAAAGCTTTTGGAATTTAATGCGATTGATTTTTTAGGTGTTGCCTACACCGATGAAGCTACACAGCTAAAAGAATCGGGCATAAATACCCCCATCATGGTATTAAATCCTGATTTAACTGATGTTTCTCCATACACTAATCATACTATTCAGCCTGTTATTTACAATTATTCTAGTCTGCTAAAAATTAAAAATCAATCCATTAGTGTTCATATTGAATTTGATACTGGAATGCATCGACTAGGTTTTCAAAAAGAAGACATCCCAAAAATTGTTGATTTCCTTAAAAACCAACCTAATATTAGTGTAGTTTCAGTTTTTAGTCATTTATCATCGGCAGATGATTCTACTCAGGATACATTTACAGAACAACAGATTAAGCTATTTCGTGAAATAGCTCAAAAATTGGAGAATCAACTACAATTAAAACTAATAAAACATATTTTGAATACAGCTGGGATTGAACGTTTTTCTGAAGCATCATTCGATATGGTTCGACTAGGAATTGGTCTATATGGCATATCCCCAATTGAAAGAAAATCTAAACTGCTTCCGGTCAGTAGTTTTGTTACTTATATATCTCAAATTCACAGCATACCTGCTGGAGAAGGAATTGGATATGGACAAATTGATAAGGTTAATTATCCTAGAAAAATTGCTGTGATTGCTGTTGGATATGCCGATGGCTTTTCACGATTCTTTGGAAACGGGGTGGGTTCTGTGCTTATTCGAGAAAAAGAAGTAAAAGTTGTTGGAAATGTGTGTATGGATATGGCTTTTTGTGATGTGACAGGTGTTGAATGTCTAGAAGGAGACACTGTAGTATTGTTTGGAGACTCACCTACAGTAGAAAGTCTTTCAAAAAAAATTGGCACCATTCCGTATGAAATTCTAACCAATATTAGTCAAAGAGTAAATCGTGTTTTTTTTCAAGAATGACCAAAGAACAATTCATACAGGGGATATCAAATGGAGATATTAAAACTTTAAGTAAGGCTATAACTTTAGCTGAAAGTTCCATTGCGTCGAAACAAGAATTGGCCCTTCAAATTATTGAGCATTTTGGTCCACAAAAAAATACATTTAGAATAGGAATTACAGGGAGTCCAGGGGTTGGTAAAAGTACTTTTATTGAAGCTGTTGGAAGTCGAATGGCAGGAAATAAAAAAGAAAAAATAGCCGTGCTTAGTATCGATCCAAGTAGTGCCATTTCTCAAGGAAGTATTCTAGGTGATAAAACGAGAATGAACCAGTTAAGCTCATTAGAAAATGTGTATATACGCCCGAGTGCATCCGGTAATCAGTTGGGAGGTATTGCTAAAAATACACGTATGGCCATGTTGCTTTGTGAGGCTGCTGGGTATACTACTATTATCATAGAAAGTGTAGGTGTTGGACAAAGTGAGACGGAAATATCAAAACTTACCGATTTATTTGTGCTCTTGCTTAACCCTGGAGGGGGGGATGAATTACAAGGAATAAAACGAGGTATTATGGAAATGGCTGACATTGTTGTAGTCAATAAGCATGACGGTGATCAGAAACGACTAGCCGAAATTACAGCTAAAGAGTATAGTTTGGCGCTTCATCTAAAATTAAAAAATAAAAATTCATGGACACCTAAAGTGTTAGTTTCATCAAGTCTATACTTGACCGGAATTGATTCATTTTTGGAAAAATGCTCTGATTTTAATAATCACATTCATGATCAATGGAAAAAAGTAGTCAGAAAAGAGCAGATGAAATATTGGACTAAAAAAAATATTGAGTATCTATTAATGTCTAAAATAGACGGGTATGAGGAGCAAATTAACCAAGATATAGATTCCGGTATATTGCCCGAGAGATCTGCAAGAAATATTTTAGAATAATTCCCAATAACAGGGAAGAAGAATATTCGCATTTTTTTAAAATTCAAAACCTACATTTGCTCTACAAAAAATTTAACGTAATGATAATTGGCGTACCAAAAGAAATAAAAAATAATGAAAACCGTATCGCATTAACACCTGGAGGTGCATTAGAACTGACTAAACGTGGGCATACTGTTTATATTCAAAAAGGAGGGGGTTTAGGTAGTGGGTTTAGCGACACTATGTACACAGACTGTGGGGCCAGCATTTTAGACACCATTGAGGAAGTATATGCTATTGCCGAAATGATTATGAAAGTTAAAGAACCTATAGAAAAAGAATATTCGCTTATAAAAAAAGATCAGCTTGTATTCACTTACTTCCATTTTGCAAGTTATGAACCTCTAACTCACGCTATGATTAATAGTGAGGCTATTTGTTTAGCATACGAAACAGTAGAAGCATCGGATAGAAGTTTACCATTGCTTGTTCCTATGAGTGAAGTGGCCGGTAGAATGGCTATACAAGAAGGAGCGAAATATTTAGAAAAACCCGTAAAAGGTAAAGGAGTCTTATTAGGTGGTGTTCCTGGTGTATCTCCTGGAAAAGTTCTGATTATTGGTGGAGGTGTTGTTGGGACACAAGCTGCTAAAATGGCTGCAGGTCTGGGAGCACAAGTTACCATATTAGATGTTAGTTTGGCTAGACTTCGGTATTTAAATGATGTAATGCCTGCCAATGTTGTGACTCGTTTTTCAAACGAAATGAATATTAGAGATCTTATACCACAAATGGATCTAATTGTAGGTGCTGTTCTTATTCCAGGTGCAAAGGCACCAAACCTAATTACCAAAGATATGCTTAAAATGATGCACCCTGGTACCGTCTTGGTAGATGTTGCTGTAGATCAGGGTGGTTGTATAGAAACATGTAAGCCTACAACTCATGAAGATCCTATATTCATCATTGACGATATTGTACATTATTGTGTTGCAAATATGCCAGGAGCGGTGCCATATACGTCTACTGTAGCGCTCACTAATGCGACCTTGCCATATGCAATTCAGTTGGCCAACAAAGGCTGGAAACAAGCTTGCAATGAAAATCATGAACTGAAATTAGGACTAAATGTTATCAATGGAAGTGTTTGTTATAAGGCTGTATCTGAAGCCTTTGACCTCGAATACACGCCTGTTGAAGACTTTTTGGGTTGATGGCCAATTTGCTTAATTATAAATTATATCCAAACAACCATACTCAAACATATTTATTAATTTATCATGGTTTATTTGGCATGCTTGATAATTGGCATCAAATAGCAAATAAGCTTTCGGTTTATTACAATGTTGTCACAGTAGATCTTCCAAACCATGGTCAAAGTCCTCATTACACCAAAATGACCTATGAGTCAATGACAGAAAATGTTATTGCGTTAATGGATAGTTTAGGTATTGAAAAGGCACACCATCTAGGTCACTCCATGGGGGGGAAAATGGTCATGAAACTCGTAGACCTATTCCCTGAAAAGGTTTCTAAACTTATCGTTGTTGACATTGCACCTAGAGCTTATACACCGGTTCATACACCTTATTTTAATGCCCTTAAGAACCTTGATTTTTCAAAATTTAATTCTCGAAAAGAAGCAGATGATGCATTAGGTCTAGTCGAAAAAAACATAGGTGTTCGCCAATTTTTATTAAAAAATATTACTAAGTCTCATTCTGGGTATTCATTGAAAATAAACCTATCGGCTATTGAAGATTTTTATCCAAAAATGATTGATGCAATTCGTTTTAAAAACACTATAATCACGCCTACAATGTTTTTGTTTGGTGGCCAATCCAATTACATAAATGCTTTAGACATTGAAACCATAAAAGCGCAATTTAAAACCGTTTTGTTCCATGAAATAGAAAACGCTGGCCATTGGATTCATGCAGAGAAGCCAAATGAAACGCTTGAATCAATTATCCGTTTTCTTGATTGATGAGCTATAGATTTGGTGTAATTTTGCTATGATATAAGTGAAAAGTTTAAATTTTATATTTATTCTGCTTTGGGGGTTTACTTTAAAAGCTCAAACTGTAATTACCGGAAAAGTTACGGATGCTACTACTGGTGAACCACTTCCATATGTTGCTGTAAGAGGAATTGGAATTAAAGTTGGTGCTATTACAGACTTTGATGGTTTCTACACGATCAAAACGGATGAAAAAGTAGACTCAATTATCGCCACTTTCTTGGGGTATTCTCCTGTTCAAAAAAAAGTCGCGTATCAACAAAAACAAGAAATAAATTTTAGCCTTTTAGAAGAAGCAAGTTCCTTACAAGAGTTTATTGTTAGGCCTGGCAGTATTAACCCAGCCTCAGTAATTATGAAAAGAGCTCAAAAAAGAAAAAAAGAGTATAATCCTGAAAAAATCGAATTTTATCAATATGAATCATACAGCAAAGTCCAACTTGCTGTAGACAATGTTTCCAATAAATTTAAAAAAAGAAAAATATTTTCAGCTATGGAACCTCTTTTTGATACTGTAGCAAGTTTCAGTGATAGTAGTGCCCAAAAGGTCTTACCTGTTTTTGTGTCTGAAACATTAAGTGATTATTATTTTAGAAAATTTCCAAGAAGAACGAAAGAGGTCATTAAGGCTACAAAAATACTTGGTGTGGGCGTTGGTGAGGAGAGTTATATCTCACAAATATTGGGATCTACATTTCAACAATATAATTTCTATGAAAACAATTTATATATCCTGGACAAAGATTTTATATCGCCACTAAGTTCAACTGCTAACGCCTACTATTTTTTTACCTTAAAAGATAGTGTTGTCGTTGACGGTAAATCTTGTTATCAAATCCGGGTAGACCCTAAAAATATAAATGATTTGGTTTTTTCAGGAACGCTATGGATAGAAGCAAAATCGTATGCCATAAAACAATTAAGTTTAGAAATAACGAGCAAGGCAAACATTAACTTTATAGAAAAATTAAAAATTCAACAAGAATTTGAAGAAGTTGATCCCCAATATTGGTTGCCTAAAAAAACTCGCGTATTAATAGATATTGCTGAGTTAACCAGCAATACTCTGGGAATGATTGGTTTATACTACAACTCTGCTAAAAATATTGTCATAAATAAAGTGAACGAACTCCCTTTTTATGAAGATAAAATTACCGTAATTGATAGTTCATTTAATCGTGTAGAAAATTACTGGGATACCGCACGCCACGAGCGAATATCTGATGATGATAAAAGGATATACACCATGATTGACTCATTAAAAAACCAACCACTAATTAAATCTTATATTGATATTGTGGAAATGGCTGTAGAGGGTCATATACCTGCAGAAAAAATAGATTTAGGTCCGTGGTATTATTTGCTAGGATACAATGCATTAGAGGGTGTCCGAACCCGTGTTGGGTTCAGGACGTCTCCCAAGTTTCATAAAAATTTACAACTTAAAGCATATGGCGCTTATGGTTTTAAAGATGAAAAATTCAAATATGGAGCGTTTGGTGAATATGTTATTGATAGAAAAAAATGGAGTAAAGTTGGTGCTTTTATTAAAAATGATGTTGAGTTAATTGGTTTAACCGATGAGGAAAACAACACCTCTGCCTTATACGATGCATTTGCATTATTTGGCACAAACCAAATAAATCGAAGTTTAACAAAAAGCCTGTGGCTAGAAAAAGAACTAATGAAGGGGTATACCCAATACTTTGATGTCAGGCATAAGTCTTTTGCATTTGAAGAAATAGGGGACTTTAATTTTGGTTTTTATTCGTCGCCAGATGATAGCTCATCCATTAAATCAAACTTTGATATCACATCTATCCGACTGAAAGGTCGTCTGTCAAATAAAGAACAATTTGTATATCGAAGAACTAACCGATACAGTATGGGTAATTTAAAAGCGCCTGTGCTGACTATTGATTATACTCACAGTTTTGATAACGTTCTAGGAGGTGATTTCAAATTTGATAAGATTGGTTTTGAATTATGGCAATTCAATAGTTTTGGGAATTGGGGAACCTTTGAATATACCATAAAAGCCTATCGAACATTTGGCGAAGCACCTTACCCCTCACTGTTTATTATGCAAGGCAATCCGTCTTTCTTTAGTAATCGGCAGGCATATAACCTTATGGACTTTTTTGAATTTGCAGCTGATCAATACCTATCATTTGATTACGAGCATCAATTTAATGGGTTGATAATGAATAGAATACCGTTGGCAAAAAAACTCAAATGGCGTAGCTTCATAAATACCAAAGGTGTTTTAGGAACAATGTCTGATGCGAATAAATTATTAATGCCACTTAATCAAGAAAACTACACCGTACCTCGTTTTTTTGAGGGTAATAAGCCTTATGTAGAGGTTGGTTATGGTATAGAAAATATTTTTAGGTTTATACGAATTGACTTTATTCACCGAATAACATACATCGATGAAAATCATTCCAACGCTCAACCCTTTGGCGTAAAATTTAATGCCGTAATCCGGTTTTGACGGTTTGTTTTCTTTTTTGACTGAAAAATGTTCTCATTAATTCAGCACTCTGATTGCCCAAAACATCTTTCGTTATTGAAATACTATCTGTTAGGGGTATCCAATTTGAAAATCCGTGTTTAGGCTCCATACAACCTAAAACTATCTCTTTTATTCTGGCGTTTTTGATAGCTCCATAACACATCAAGCATGGTTCTAAGGTAACATACAATGTACACTCGTTTAAAAATTTAGCGTTTAAAAACGAACAAGCAGCTGTAATAGCTATCATTTCAGCATGTGCTGTAGGATCACCTAACCTTTCTACTTGATTATACCCTTTGCCTATAATTTGATTGTTTGCTACAACAACAGCACCAACAGGAACCTCGTCCTCTGAAAATGCTATTTCTGCTTGTTGCAGTGCTTTATTCATAAAATATTCTGGTGTAAGTTCCATTTATTTATATTCTAATTCTAAGAGTGCTTGACAAAACATTTCTCCAACATATTTAGCTCCTTTATACGAAAAATGCGTAAAATCTTTTTGTGCTAAACCGTCATTTACCCACGCAACCATTGCATTTTTTCCGCCCATCGCTCGATATAAATCCCAGAAACAGCAATCATTTTCAATAGATGCTTTCTTCATTGCATCGACAACTAATGGGATATTATCATAAGAAACCATGTTGCCATTTATATTTTTACTCATATCGCTTGGGCCAATTACAATAACTACCATCGATGGATCAGCAGCTTTAATGACCTTTAACTGTTGAGATAGTTTTTTATAATAGTAGTGATAACTCTTACTTTCATTGGGAATAATATTTACACCATATTGTAATACCACAGCAACAACGTTAAGTTCTTTTAATTGATTGACATATAAATTTTGATTAATCGCTTGAAAACCAATTCCGTTACTACCTCTCATAGGGAAATTGTCTACAGCAATTCCGCAGTCGCCATCTAATGCAATACCATAAATGGTCGGCCTCTCCTTTGAAAGAAAATCAAACTTGAGTTTTTGAGGGCTATTAACATTCCATTTTTTTACACCAAATGACCCTGTTGATGGAAGGGTGTGCAAGAGAGTGGTGTCATTTATAAGTATATTGATTCGATTGGAACGATTGCTGCTATATAACAAAGATACTCTGCTATAGGATCGTGAACTTAAATATCCTCTATTCTTTTTATTGATTTGGATGTATGTGCTTTGTGGTTCTCTTTCAGTGCTGTCATGATTATATAAATAAGCAGAACCACTGATTCCTATGTGCTTGGTATCGCTGTTTCTCTTATAAAAAGCATGTTTAATGAAATTCTTACTTTGGGTAACAAGGTAGTTTTCTCTGTACGTGGCTGCTGGCTCAAGCGGTAACAGAATACCAGGACCTATGCCACCAAATTTATTCTGAAAACGATTTCGTATATAGCTTGTAATTCTGTCGCCCTCTAATTGAGAGTCGCCATAATGGAGAATTCGAACTACTTTATTTTTACTTTCATGGTTTATTTTTTCTAAAAGCAAAGAAATCATGTGTTGGTTATTTTTAGGAAAAGTAAAAAACCGACTAAATCTTCCATTTCTAGTTGTCGTTTTTGTTTTGATAACAGGGGATATTCTGTCTGAATTAAACGTTTTCTGCTCTATCTCCTCATTCTCGTTTGATAAAGCTAACCCCTTTAATACCGATTCTATATTTACTGTTGTATCTGATTGGTTGTCCCATAATTCTTGTTTTGAAACAAAACGCAAGGTGATATCTTTAGAGATTATTAAGCCATTATCTGGAAAAATCCAAACCATCACACCTAAAAGTATATTTAGCAAAACAAGAGCTGTGAAAATTCTCCAAGGTTGCATTTTTCTGATTATAAAACAGTTAATTAATCTTTTTGAATAACATTATTTTTTTGAGCCTGCGACATTCTGTTAATGCTCTGATAATATGATTTTTTACTCAATGGCTTTTTGATCACTATGCGTTGGTTAATTTGAATAATGTCGCCACGAATGTGGTTCCAATTTCTGATTTCTGATATTGAACAGTCGTATAAATCTGCAATTCGTGAAAGGACGTCACCACTTCGAACGGTATAAATTATAGTAACCAAATCGTTGGTGCTTCTGGATTGATTAATGACATTAGTTTGCTTTACAGTATCGGCATTTTGCTCCGTGTAAAAAGAATCCCTTCTCTCATAAAATAGGCTGTCTTTTGATATAGGTATTTTTAAAAAATGCAATCGATTCATCGTGGGGATGATTTCATTTTTATAAATAGGATTGAGTTTTTTTAACCGGTCAATATCTATGGTTAATTGCTCAGATATTCGTTTAAACGTGACATAATGATCAATCGGAACATCCGTTGTTGAATCGATAGCAGGTAGTTCATTTTTTACATATTTGTACAATTCGGCAATATATACCGCAGCTACAAAGTTTGGATAAGTCTTAAAATAAGGGTGCTCTAGTTTCAAATTAATTAGATTAAAATCATCCAGGCTATCTTTGCTTAATATGCGAGCTTTTTGCCACAGTGCATCTCCACAAGCATAAATTGTAAGTGCTTTTCTCCAATCGTTATGAATCGTGTATATTTTTGAAATCTCTTCACAAAATACGCGAGCTGATTGAATAATATCCAAGCGTTCATCGACATAATTACTTATGAATAATTCGTTTTTTTTTGCTGTTTGATAAGACACCTGAAACCATCCTGCTTTGGTCGGATCTTCCTTCGAACTTTGTTGACAGTTAGATAAAGAAATACATGAAAATCGTAATTCTTTAGGTAAATTATACTCATCAAACACCGCAATCAACTCTTCCTCCCGTTGAAAAAATGTTTTTAGCGTTTGTATGTTGTTATATTTATCCGTTTCTATTTTTTGTGCAATTATTTGATTTACGGTTTCTGAATATTCAAGAGGTACTATCTCCTCGAGTTTGTCTAGTGTTGATTGAATAGATGAAGTTTGAGCAACAGCTGTTGTCACTGAAATAGCAAACCATAAACCAAAAAAAAATTTATGCATAGTTCGCTATCATCTGAGCAATATTGAGCAATTTATCTTCTTGAAAAGCTGAACCCATAAGGTGCATTCCAATAGGCATTTTATTTTGATGTTTTACTGGAACAGAAATAGCTGGAAGCCCTGCCAACGAAGCCTGAACTGTAAAAATATCTGCCAGGTACATTTGAATTGGATCTTTTGACTTTTCGCCACCTATATCGAAAGCAACACTTGGAGTTGTTGGACAAAGAAAGAAATCGTAAGTATTCACTATTTTTTTACTTTCATTTAGAATCAAACGTCTTACTCGTTGGGCTTTGGAATAATATGCTTCATAAAAATCTGCACTTAGCACGAATGTGCCCGTCATAATTCTACGCTTTACCTCGTCACCAAATCCTTCGCTTCTAGATTTTTTGAACGTAGAATCTATATCTACGGCATCTTTGCTTCGTTGACCATAAAGTATGCCGCTGTATCTTGAAAGGTTGGAAGAAGCTTCTGCTGTAGTCAAAACATAATAGCATGGCACCATGTAGTCCAAATATGGAAACGAAACCTCAACAACCTCATGACCTTCTTTTTTTAATCGATTTATTACAGATAAATACGCTGATCTAATTTCAGGCTCTAATCCTTTGCTTTCCATTGCTTCTTTTGAGAAAGCTACTTTGTATTTTACTGAGTTATTAAATACGTATTTTGTTACAGGCTCAGCGGAAGATGTGGCATCATGGTCATCCTTTCCTGCCATTATTTCCGTTAACAGTGCAGCATCTTCTACACTTGAAGTAATTGGACCTATTTGGTCAAAACTAGATGCGTAAGCCAACAATCCATTCCTAGATATCCTTCCATAAGTTGGTTTTAAACCGATAGTTCCTGTAAATGCTGCTGGTTGACGAATAGACCCACCTGTATCTGATCCAAGTGCGGCCAAACAAAGATCTGCCTGAACAGCTACTGCGCTACCTCCAGAACTTCCACCGGGGACTTTAGTTTGATCAGCTGCATTTTTAACAGGACCAAAGGCAGAATTTTCGTTACTAGCTCCCATGGCAAATTCATCACAATTACAACGACCAATAATAATCACGTCTTCATCTAACAAGCGTTGCAATGCCGTTGCGGTATATATCGCTTCGTAGTTTTCAATTATTTTTGAAGAAGCAGATACTTTGTGACCTTTATAACATATGTTGTCTTTTATTGCCAAAAACATCCCAGCTAATCTTCCAGCTGTTCCATTTTTAAGTTTACTGTCAACTGCTGATGCTTTGGCGAGTAATTCTTTATCAAAAACCTCTAAAATAGCATTTAGGTGCTTATTGTCTTGGATTTGATTCAGATAGTAATGAGCTAAATCAACACAAGACAGTTTGTTTTGGTTAATTAATGATTGAATTTGACTAAGAGATGTGTACTTTTTGGTGTTCATTCACCTTGTTTGTCGTCTTTTTTTTCTGATTTTTGAGGTTCTTTCATTCCCTCTTTTATCTGTTCCGAAACATCATTTTTGGCTTTGTTAAACTCGCGAATACCTGAGCCCAAACCTTTCATTAATTCAGGAATTTTTCTGCCGCCAAAGAGTAAAAGAATGGCAAAAACAATAACCACCCATTCCATGCCTCCCATATTTAAAAATAATACCATAATTTTTGATTAAAAGTTACTTATGCAAACGTACTACAAAATCTTCGAATATTGGGATGTCTAATGGATTCATTAATTTCGCAATAAACTATCGCTTTATGACCCTAAGACGACCCTTTAACTTAAATCAATGGATTGACGAGCATCGTCACGAATTGAAGCCCCCAGTTGGAAACAGAAACTTATACAAAGATGCAGGAGATTATATTGTAATGATTGTGGCGGGGCCTAATGCAAGAAAAGACTACCATTATAATGAAACAGAAGAACTTTTTTATCAACTAGAAGGGGATATTAATGTCCGCATACAAGAAAACGGAAAAGCTGTTGACATCCCCCTCAAAGCTGGAGATATGTTCTTACTTCCTGCTGGAATACCGCACTCCCCTATGAGAAGTGAGGGAAGTATTGGGTTGGTTATTGAGTGTAAACGCTCCCATAATGAGCAGGATGGATTAATGTGGTTTTGTGAACATTGCAACCATAAACTTCACGAATATAAATTTCCTTTAACCGACATTGAAAAAGATTTCTTACCTCGTTTTAAAGAGTTTTATGCTTCTACAACATTAAGAGCTTGCGATAAATGTGGAACAGTTATGGAAGCAGACAGTCGTTTTGTTTAAAACATATCCCATATGATTGCTTTAATCACGGGTGCTTCGAAAGGTATTGGAAGAGCATTTGCAACTGAATTTGCAAAAAACGGCATAGATGTAATTCTTATTGCAAGAAGCCAATCTTTATTAGATGAATTAGCAAAAAAAATACGTTCAAAATATTCTATTAAAGCATACCCCATTGCCATAGATCTTTCAATCCAGAGTTCAGCAGAAGATGTATACAGATCTGTTAATGATTTGGGCCTTACGGTAGATTTTTTAGTAAATAATGCTGGTTTTGGGGATCATGGCTATTTTGCCGATTCTAATCGGCAAAAACAAACAGAAATGATTAATTTAAATATCATTACATTAACCCAACTTGCCCATTTATTTGTTCAAAATATGAAAGAAAAGTGCTCAGGAAAAATACTAAATGTAGCCTCTACCGCAGCTTTTCAACCCGGCCCATCTATGAGTGTGTACTTTGCCACAAAAAGCTATGTTTTGAGTTTTTCTGAAGCCATTGCCGAAGAACTAAAACCGTATAATATAACCGTTACCGCATTGTGTCCTGGACCAACAGAAAGTGATTTTGGAAAGGTTTCTGGTTTTAAATTACTCCTTAATCCCAAAAAAAATAAATTTCCCTCATCACAAGAGGTAGCAGAGTTTGGATATGATAAAATGATGCAAGGAAAGCTCATTGCCATTCATGGATTTTTTAATTCTATTCAAGCAACTGCTGTGCGCTTTTTCCCTCGAAATATCATACGAAAAATAACCCATTTGAAAATTAAATAGTTCAATCCCTAAGAATGGATATAAAAAAACAAATACCTAACCTGCTCACCTTATGCAATCTATTTTGTGGATTAAATATCATAATAGCTGCTGCTATTCAAGATTTTAATTGCGTGATATATTGGGCAGCAGCGGCGCTTCTTTTTGATTTTTTAGATGGTACCGCTGCACGGATTTTAAAAGTAACTTCTAGCCTTGGTAAAGAGTTGGATTCTCTAGCAGATGCCGTAAGTTTTGGTGCAGCACCTGCCTTAGTTTTGTATTATTTTTGGAAATCCGAACAGGTGGATGGCGTTATTCATTTTTCGCCTTTAATTATTGCTGTGTTTGCCGCATATCGATTAGCTAAATTTAACTCAACAACTCAAAATAACAACTACTTTACAGGCTTACCAACACCCGCTTTGTCTTTGGCTTGCTTTGCTATACCGCAAATAGGCGATGATTTTGAATGGGTAAGTTCCATAATTAACCATCCTTTATTTATTGTTATTTTCTCCTTTTTGGGAGGTTTACTTTTAGTAAGCAATTTCAAATTGTTTTCTCTAAAAATTGGTTCTTCTCATAGGACACTCAATATTCTTAGGATAATTTTAGTGATTAGCGCAGTAATGTTGATAGTGTGGCTACATTTTTTTGGTGTTTTTCTTTGTTTACTGGTATATCTGGGGCTTTCTTTGACTTTTCAAAATAAAATATATTAAATGACTTACGAAGTATCGGTAAACATTATGCCGCACCAGGGTCTTTTAGATCCACAAGGAAAAGCTGTTCATCAAGGGTTAAATAAAATTGGTTTGGCTCAGGTTTCAGATGTACGCATTGGGAAAAAAATTGTTCTGCATATTGACGCGTCCGACGAAAAAGAAGCGCTAGCTATTGCGCAAGAGTCTTGTACAAAAGTGTTAGTCAACGCTGTCATGGAGACAGCCGATATTTCAATACTAAAACTTGCATAACATGGCTGATATAGTATTTGATCTCATAAACAAAGAGCTACACCGTCAACAAACCGGGTTGGAACTCATAGCTTCAGAAAACTTTACCTCCAAGCAAGTTATGCAGGCTTCTGGCAGTGTTCTTACAAACAAATATGCTGAAGGATTGCCTCATAAACGATATTACGGCGGTTGTGAAATCGTTGACCAAGTAGAGCAACTTGCCATAGATAGGGCTAAACAGCTGTTTGGTGCCGAATGGGTCAATGTTCAACCACACAGTGGTGCCCAAGCCAATGCAGCAGTAATGCTCGGTGTCTTGAGTGCTGGTGATCAAATTCTAGGGTTTGATCTTTCTCACGGTGGTCATCTCACCCATGGGTCATCGGTGAATTTCTCCGGTAAACTATACAAACCAGCATTTTATGGTGTAGAAAAAGAAACGGGCAGAATTGATATGAATAAAGTTGAAGCTATTGCTCGTGAAGTGATGCCAAAACTAATTATTTGTGGAGCTTCATCTTATTCAAGAGATTGGGATTATCAAAGATTTAGATCCATTGCTGATCAAGTAGGAGCTTTACTTCTTGCTGACATTTCTCACCCCTCAGGGCTCATCGCTGCAGGATTATTGAATAACCCACTACCCCATTGTCATATTGTCACCTCGACTACACATAAAACACTCCGAGGACCACGAGGTGGTATGATAATGATGGGATATGATTTTGAAAATCCGTGGGGACTCAAAACGCCAAAAGGAAACATTAAAAAAATGAGTACCATATTGGATGGTGCCGTGTTTCCTGGTACACAAGGTGGACCTTTAGAGCACATTATCGCAGCAAAAGCTGTTGCATACGGAGAAGCACTAGACTCAAGCTATATAGAGTATTGTAAACAAGTGATGAAAAATGCTCAAGTTTTAGCGGGGGCTATGGTAGAAAAAGGATATCAAATTATTTCTGGTGGAACAGACAATCATTTAATGTTAATTGATCTAAGGGCTAAAAACTCAGAGCTTACTGGGAAGGTGGCTGAAAATACATTAGTAAAGGCAGATATTACCGTTAATAAAAATGCGGTACCATTTGAGACCAGGTCACCGTTTATCACTTCAGGTATACGAATAGGAACACCAGCCGTAACAACACGAGGAATGAAAGAAAAAGAAATGCTGACAATTGCAAACTTAATTGATCGAGCGTTGACTAGTGTTGATGACGAAACATCCTTGTCAAGCGTAAAGGCTGAGGTTAACTCCTTGGCATCTTCGTTCCCTTTGTATTAATTGGTTTTGCGCAATACCTCTTTTAATGCTGACCTTTTCCGAAAAAGTATAGATTCCATCGGCGAGCATTGGCGAAAAGATGTGCTTGCTGGATTTAGTGTTTCTTTAGTAGCGATGCCGCTATCCTTAGGTATTGCCATAGCTATGGATTTGCCACCCCAGGCATTGCTTGCTGGAGTTATTGCAGCCATTGTGGGTGGCCTGTTTACTTCAATTATTCGAAGTGGTAATGTTTCTATTAACGGTCCATCACCAGCTCTTATTGGCATTGTTGTAACCGGAATGAGCACATTGGGTGGTTGGGAGTATATGTTAGCAGCATTTGTTTGTGCTGGAATATTGCAGACACTTTTTGGTGCTTTACGGTTGGGTAAGTTAGCTGATTTTATTCCGTCTTCTGTTGTTCAGGGAATGATGGCCGCTATTGGTGTAATTATTTTGGCAGGTCAAATTCATCCGGGATTGGGGGTTGAGATTGGGAAAATGAACGATTTTGCCAAACTAATGGCTATTCCCAAAAGTTTGGCAAACATGAATCCATTAATAGCTATTATTTTTTTTAATAGTCTATTTATTTTGGCAGTTCACCCAATGGTTACTAACAAGTTTATCAAATACCTTCCTGCTCCTATCTGGTTAATTGTTATTTCAGTACCCTTGTATCTTTTATTTCAATACCTGTCCACTGGTCAGTTAGAACTATTTGGCGGCAGTCATTCGCTAAATCCACAACAAGATCTTATTCGCCTCCCACTAAAATCGCCATTTAGCATTAACGATGTTCTATCGTTTCCTAATTTTTCAAAGATCAAACAGTTTAGTTTTTGGATAATTGTGCTTTCTGTGTTTTTAGTTTCCACAATAGAAACATTAGGATCCGCTAAGGCGATTGACAAAATAGACCCTCTAAAACGAAAAACCAATCTAAACAATGAAGTGGCGTCTATGGGTATTAGTACGATATTGTCAGGTTGCATTGGTGGTCTTCCCATTATTGCTGTTATAGCTCGAAGCTCTGTTAATATTAATCACGGAGCAATGACTCGTCTATCTAATTTTATACATGGGTTGTTGATTTTAATATTTGTATTTCTTTTGTCTGACTTCATTATGATGGTGCCAAAAGCTGCATTAATGGCAATATTGGTTTTTACTGGATATAAACTAGCCTCACCTAAAGTGTTTAGAGATGCTGGACTAAAGGGATATGAACAGTTTTTAATTTTAACCGTTACCCTTGTTTCTACCCTTTTTACTGACTTAAACAAAGGGATTTTATTGGGCATATTGTTTACCTTAACCATTCACCTTGTTCGATCTCACTTAACAGCAAAACTGTTTTTTAAATATCTAACCAAACCTTACTTTAACTTAGCTAAAATTGAAGACCATTATCACATGAGGATGAAGGGGGTTGCAAACTTTACGAGCATAATGAAGCTTCGAAATGTTTTACTTTCTGTTCCAAATGACGAACGAATCATTTTTGATTTTTCAAGAACACGACTCATTGACTTTTCGATGCTAGAATATATTAACAGTTGGGGGAAAGAGTACCAGATAGAACGAAACGGCACTTATGAGTTAATTGGATTAGATGAGCATTTAACCACAAGCGATCATCCGTTCAGCATTCATGCTTTGCCTCAGACCGTTGGCAAACCACTTTCTAAAAGACAATCACAACTTAAAGAGTTGGCTATAAAAAATAATTGGCAATATGAGTTTAAAATTAATTGGAATACGGACTATCTTACGTTTAATAAGTTTTTTGAAACCCGACCTATTGAATATCTAAAAAACAAATTTACTGGCCAATATCCAGACCAAACCGCTTGGGAGGTTGTAGATATTACTTTTGATGAGGGCGCATTAATGGCAGCAGAAGTTCATAATATGACCATGCTTACTATTAGTTTTAATGATTCCATTCCTGACTTTGAGTTAGACAAAGAGCGTTTATTTAATAGGCTTTTAGATTTTGCAACTAAAGAAGACATTGATATAGATCAAGATTTTAGCACCAAATTTTCTGTAAAAGGAAAAGATAAAAACAAAATCAAGCACTTTTTTAATAAAGATCTGAGAAGTTTCATAAGTCAAAACGATAAATATCATATTGAGAGTAATAAAAATACAATCCTTGTCTTTAGATACTTTAGAGTCTTGAGTGTTGGGGAGGTGAATGATCTAATTGAATTTGGAAAAGACTTGGTTGATGCTTTTTATAAAAGCTTAAACAACCCAATCGAAGCACCATAGCTTTTTGTTTTTAGAGGTAGCGCTAACGATTGAATATTGTTTATATTCAAAAAATAACTGAAGGATTGTCCTTTATATTCTATTGCTTTATTCCAAACAATACCAGAAAAACTTCCATACCCTAGACTTGAAATTGCTTTTAATCTTTTGTTAAAAACGTGAGACATACCTACGCTTGCCGCAAATCCATACTTTCCAAGTGACCTGACTCTCACGTTCGAAATAAAAGCAGTGGTTTTGTTAAATTGATGGTTCCATTTAAGATTTAGTGAAGACGGGAGAGAAGTTAGTATGTTTTTTGATTTGTTGTTAATAGTTTGCTTGTATGCTGAATCTATAAAGTTTGAAATTGAGGACTCAGAATTAAAAACGTCAATTGGGGCACCTGTGAACCTGAAAACTGTGTCAATGAGTGTCTTCTTGCTGTTGGGTAAGTAATAGCTATTAATGTTTGTTGCAGAGAACGAAATCGTGTTAGATGGGGTTATAAAATAATCACATTCTATGTTGGCAACCAAACCAAACCCTTGATTTTCGTTTTTTTTATCTGCAACCTCTACCCCTTTGAATTCGGCATCAATATACGAACCATCATCTGCCGTATAGATTGAAATTTGATCTGCTTTGATCTCCATAAAATCATAGAGGTAAGAGACTGCTATAGAAGAAGTAACATTGATTTTGTTTTTCCAGCGGCTAATTCTAGAATATCCCAAAGCTAAAGTAGAGCTTTGAATAAAGTTTGTAGGGTTAGAGGTCACTTTTTTGTCACGAAAAGGAGCATTGCCAAAAAGCAATAATTCGGAAAAGTCCTTGTTCGATCGATAGGCTAGTATGGATTGATTGGAAATGAAAAAGCCAGATATCGAGTCATTAAAATAACTAGCGCCCATACTTTGATCTGAAAATATTGATGTTTTGCTGCTTTTGCCCACCAAAAATGCATTTTTGCTTTGATTTGAAAATGTGGACTTAAACATGCGTTCGGAATACATACTCGTATTTAACACATTGGATCCGATAAAAGCCGTTCCATTAAATTTTATGCCCTGCTTCTGAATTGTTGCTTGGGTAGGATTTTGAATAAACCAAAAACTATCGTTTTGAGCTATCCCTTTTTGACAAAAGAACAATAAAAAAAAGGTGTAAAACTTATAGCTGGTTTTCATATATAAAATCGGTGATAAGTTGAGCATTAATGGTGTAATCATCAAACATAGGGTGCCTTTTTACGTCCTTTGAATTTAGTGTTATTTTTAACTCTACTTTCCTTACCTGAGGAAGGAGTGAGCACTCTAATCGTGACAATTGGGTATACAATTCGCTATCAACAGAGCCTTCCGTTTTATTAGTGACTGGATTGACCTCGGCTGCCTTCATAATATTTGCTGGATCATTAAACAACTCGAATAGTTGCTTGTCGTTTTCATCAAAAAAAGTCATAACAACACCACCGCTTATTGGAAAATTATTAGCTAATTTCAAGAGCAAAGATCCTTCTTTAACATTTGATATTTTCTCATTTTTATAAAACTCTACCGGTTGTTTGGTGAGCAATTCTAAGTTTTCAAACCCTATTTTTAACGGCATTTCAAATCTAACATTAACCAAGAGCTCACTGACATCAAAAGCAAAATCTTCTTGATTAATAGTGCCGTAAGGTCTAACCGTAGCCTCTAAATCTGGCATTAATTTGTTGGGCACTAGCTCTAAAAACTGTTTTAAATTTGAGTTTGATTTATCAAGAGTGATGTCGTATTCTGAGGCTACTAGGGGTGGGTTATTCAACGCTTTTTTCAAGAGAAAAGGGTTTAACAGGTCTTGGGAAACCAATTTTATGCTTTTTTGATTGTTGGTGTTTTCCCCTTTGATTTCTTTAATGTCAATTAATGTTTCTATTCCAAAGCTATTGTAAAAATTAAGATTCATGGAGGCGTCTTCTAGGCTGAGATTTCCTTTTATATTATCAAATATTTTTAGACTTAGCGTGTCTTTGCTTTGTAAAATATGTTTGCCTGGGTCACCTATAATCAGTTCTGGAACAAGATCTACCAAGCCAAGTTCAATATAGATTTTGTCTTCTAAAGACAGTGTTCTTTTTATCCCAGAATATTCTATGCTTGCAATTAATTCTGTATAAACATGGTTAAATACCGGTTCTACCAAATTACTTTTCCCCCAAAAATAAATGGTATATCCATCAATTGGGAAATATTCCTCAACTCTAACCGTCTCTCCTTTTTTAGCTGGGTCTACTTTCCATGTTTTTTGGAGTGAGCCCGGTTGACCTGTTTTGAAACTGTTGGGGATTTTGTAATCCAACACAATAGACTCTTCAATGGTAGATAGAATCTTTAGCTTTATAAAACCTGATTTTAATTTTACTTGTGTAAACTCAGCTCCTCCGAAATAGTATTTTAACTCATCTTTTTTTTCTACTAAGTTTTGAGCTGGAAAAACAGCAGTAGCTATGCTTGGTTTGAGATCACGGATCGCTATTTCTGTTCGAATCCCCTTGTAAACATCAACAAGGACAGGATCGCTGCTGTTGGCTGTTTTCACGCGCTTTACGATTAATTCTAAAATCCCGTTTACTTTTTTATTGGCTAAAGAGTATGATTTTGATATACTACTGTTGGGTAAAAGGTTGTTAAAAATGCCCGAAACTATGACACTTTTATCATCATTGTTCTGTAATTCAAACTCTAATATTTCTGCAACAACAGGAAGATCGTTAGAAATTGTAATGTCAATAAAACCCGAAACAAAAGTTGCTGTTGTAAAAAAATCTTCAGTAACATCAATTACAGTACCCTCGTTGGTTTGTATGTCCTGACCGGGAAGTATGGTTGTTTGGTTGTGAAGTAATGCGCTCGCTGGGTATATTTCTAAAAGGGTTAGTGTGTCTTTAAACGAACGGTCATCCAAAACTAGGCTAGAAAGTGTAACCTCAGAAACCTCTACAGTATCTGGTATCTGAACAATATCATCGATATCACTTACGCCATATTCTGATTCAAAGACAACATTTATAGAGCCATCTACATTATTTTCTGTTAACGAGTCCGCTATGGCGTTGCCTAAATTTAGTTCTGATTCAAAAATGGGAACCACCCAATTACTCTCCGAAACAAACTTTTCTTTTCTGCAACCCCAAAAGACTAGTCCAATTAAAACGAAAAAAAGATATTTTCTCATTCTACAAATAACGTAATATCTTCTGTTGAATTTGTTAGGTTTGTGAAGTATTACACAAATATGTCATCGCATCATTTTGTAAAAGAGGGACAAGAGCCAGCGCTTGTATTCGCAAATGGACAAGAATGTTCGCATGATTTAGTAGTGCAGCTCATGGAATGGTGTCCTTTTATTGTGGCTTTAGATGGTGCATACCATCGATTAAAAAACAAACAGATTGCGCCCGATGTAGTCATTGGAGATTTGGATAGTATTGGTTCTTATGAGCCCTCGAAAGAAATACGCTTTATTCAAAAAAATAGTCAAGAAAAGGGGGATTTAGAGAAAGCTATTCTTTTTTTAATTGACAAAGGTTATGATACCATCCATGTAATCTGGGCAACGGGTAAACGTTTGGATCACACTATAAACAACTTGATGCTTTTGGCTACATACCCCAAAATTAGAATCATTTTGTATGATGATTTTTCAAAAGCATACGTAATACCCAAAATTTTTTCTAAAGTGTTTAATCAGGGAGCTTTTATATCGTTGATTCCATTACCTTATTGTGATGGAATAACCACTAGTAATTTGAAATTTTCCTTAAAAAACGAATCGCTAAAACTGGGCGATAGAAGTGGAACAAGCAACGAATCAGCATCTACTGGCGAGATAAATATTATTTATAAAACTGGGTTATTGGCCATCATAGAAAGTACCGATTAGTTTTATCTGCTGTAATTGGGTGCCTCCTTCGTTATTGTGATGTCGTGAGGATGACTTTCTCGAATTCCAGAACCTGTGATTTGGGTGAATTTTGCTTTTTTCAGGTCTTCAATACTTGAAGATCCTGTATATCCCATTCCAGCTCTTAAGCCACCAATATATTGATAAACCACTTCAGATAAGCTGCCTTTATAAGCTACTGTTCCAACGATTCCCTCCGGAACAAGTTTACCTATTTCCGCTTCTGCATCCTGAAAATAACGATCGGTTGAGCCTTTTTTCATAGCCTCTATGCTTCCCATTCCTCGATATGATTTAACTTTTCTTCCGTCGTAAAACGAAACCTCTCCAGGAGCCTCTTCTGTTCCTGCAAAAAGAGAGCCCGCCATAATGGTATCTGCTCCTGCAACGATAGCTTTTACTAAATCGCCGCTATAACGTATCCCGCCATCCGCAATAACAGGAACACCTGTTCCTTCTAAAGCTTGAGCACAGTCCATGATTGCACTAAGTTGGGGTGCACCAATTCCTGCAATTATTCTTGTGGTACAAATAGATCCTGGACCAACACCTACTTTTACAGCATCAGCCCCATTGTCAGCTAGATATTTTGCCGCCTCTCCAGTAGCAACATTTCCAACAATAACCTGTAAATTAGGATATTTTGCTTTTACTTTTTTTAGTTCTTTGACCACACCCATAGAGTGGCCGTGCGCTGTATCAATGGCTATAACATCAACATCTTCTTTAACCAGGGCTGCTACCCTTTCCATGGTATCTTCGGTCACACCAACTGCGGCACCCACCATTAAACGACCAAAACCATCTTTGCAAGCTTGGGGGTGGTTTTTGACCTTCTGTATGTCTTTAAATGTAATTAAACCTAGTAGTTTTTGAGATGTATCAACTACGGGCAGCTTTTCTATTTTGTATTGTTGAAGGATTTGCTCTGCTTCTTTTAAATCGGTTCCATATTTTGCTGTGATTAAGCCCTTTTTGGTCATCACATCGCCAATTGATGTATTTAAGTCACGTTGAAATCGAAGATCTCGATTAGTAATAATACCTACAAGTGTGTTTAGTTCGTCTGTTATTGGGATTCCTCCTATTTTATTCTCTTTCATTACGCCTAGGGCGTCACTTAAAGTATTTGTTTCGCTCAGGGTGATTGGATCTTTGATCATACCGCTTTCCGATCTTTTTACCTTTTTAACCTGTTTGGCTTGGTCAGCTATGCTCATGTTTTTGTGAATGATTCCGATGCCGCCTTCTCTTGAAATAGCAATAGCGAGTCTTGCCTCTGTAACAGTATCCATCGCTGCACTCACAATAGGAATATTAATGAACAGGTTTTTTGTAAGTTTAGTTCTAGTCACAGTATCTCTAGGTAGAACCTCTGAATACTGGGGCAAAACCAAAACATCATCAAAGGTTAATCCTCTGTTTAAGATTTTTGGGTGTGTAGTCTGGGACATTTGCAAATAATGATATAGTTATTTGCCGAACAAAGGTAATACATATATTAATTAACTGGTTATAAAAGTAATTTGTAACAACAATACGCTTATTTGTTCCGTTCTATGTGGTGAAAGAAGTTAACTCTATCTTTGCTTTACACAATGAGGATAATTATAATTGTTTTTGTGGCGTTTACATGGGTGTGTAGTTTTTCACAAACCACACAAGAGCGACTCGGAATACAATTTTTCGAAAACAACGAATATGAAAAAGCTGAAGCGATTTTTAAAAAAATATATCAACAAAATACGCCGTCTATTTATGTTTATGAGTATTATTTAAACACATTAATTGCCTTAAAAAAACAAAGAGAGGCTGAAAAGGTGGTTGAATATCGTATAAAAAAATATCCTTCCGATATTGCCCTGCAAGTAGATTTGGGTTTTGTGCTTGACCGTTTTGGTGAAACCGAGAAAGCTAACCGGTTTTTTGATAAAATTTCTAAATCCTCCACAGAAAATATATACGAGATAAAGGTCTTAGCCAATGGGTTTCAACGTAGGGGGTATCCTGAAAAAGCGATTGAACTATATCAACTTGGAATTAAAAAACATGGCCATCTTCCTTTTTATGTTGAACTTATTTATGTATACCGATCAACATTGAAAACAAAAGAACTTGCTGATTTTTCCATTAACTTAATACAACAAGAACCCAGCACGTATACCTATGTAAATAGGGGTTTAATTACTGTTTTTGAAGAACCTGAGGCTGTTGAACACCTAAGACAAATAATACTTAAAATCATCCAGAAAAAACCCGACAACGTAATGCTAAACGAGCTGTTGTTGGAATGTTTTATTCATCAAAAAAAATACGCGTCTGCTTTTAAACAGGTAAAATATATTGATCGTTTGTCAAACGCCCAAGGCAAAAGAGTGCTTGATTTAGGTGATCTCTGTATACAAAACCATGTGTTTAAAGAAGCGATTGACGCATACTATTACATTATTGATTTAGGAAAAAATAACCCCTATTATTTGGATGGGCAAAACGGTCTTATCCGAGCCCTGTATCAGCAAATATCGCTATCTATTCAACCAGACTCTTCAGAGTTATCTACCTTGACGTTAAAAATACAGGAACTTATAAATCAGGAAGGATTAACATATAAAACCGTATCCGGTATTTATCATTTGGCAGAAATAAATCTGTTTTATCTGAAAAAACCTAAAGAAACTTGTATTCTTCTTAAAAAAATAATAGAAACCCCGCGATTACAGCCTGGTTTTGTGGCAAAATGTAAGTTGTTATTGGGTGATGCTAGCCTCGTTCAAGGTCTTGAGTGGGAGGCTCGCTTGCTTTATGGTCAGGTGGAGAAACAATTTAAAGAGGATGCTTTGGGTCAAGAAGCTCGTTTTAAGAGTGCAAAACTGAGTTACTACATGGGTGATTTTGAATGGGCACAAAGTCAGTTAGACGTTTTAAAAATGGCAACCACCCAACTTATAAGTAATAATGCGATGGAATTGTCGCTTTTAATTCAAGATAATATAGGGTTAGATAGCACAAATCAGGCGCTAACCGACTATGCAAAAGCGGATTTTTTATTGTTTCAAAATAAAGTTAATGCTTGCAACGAGGTGTTAAACTTATTGCCGTTTAAATACCCAAATCATTCACTAAATGACGAAATCTATTTTTTAAAAGCTCGGGTTCAAGAGCAATTAGGGGATTTTCAAAAAGCAAAATCCCTATATACTGTTGTGTATCAAAAATATCCTAACGATATCCTTGCCGATAATGCTTTGTTTCGTGCTGGGGTTATATCAATTCAGATATTGAAAGACCAAAAAGAAGCAAAACAATTGTTTGAGCAGTTAGTCTTTAATTATAGTGGTAGTTTATATGTGACCGAGGCCCGCAAGCAGTACTTTAAACTTAAAAATGAATAAAACGAAGCTACAATACGGTGCCGATGTAATCGAAAAATACTTCGTTCCGTTCTTATTTTTGATTGTTTTTAGTGTTCCTCTTTGGTTGAAAGTAGATTTGTTGCCGTTTCGAATGTGGGATGAGTCTAGAAACGCAATTAATGCAATCGAAATGTACCAGTCGCACAATTGGTTAGTTAGAACATGGAATTTTCAACCCGAAACCTATGAATTAAAGCCGCCTTTACTCACTTGGATACAGGTTGGGTTTTTGCACACACTGGGGCTTAATGAGTTAGCGATACGTTTACCCTCTGTTCTGTTTAATATTGGGTCGTTGGTTTTGGTCTATTTTGCTGCGTATGTGTCAACCAAAAATACCTGGATAGGTATTTTGGCTTCTGGTATTACGGTCACTTCTTCTGGGTTTTATGGGGACCATGTTGGTCGATTTGGAGATCATGACGCTCTGTTGGTTTTTGAGTTTTTGTTGTTTTTGTTCCTACTATATGGCTATTGCGCAACTCAAAAAAACAAATATTTATATCTATGTGGGTTTATTTTGTCGCTTGGCGTTTTAACTAAAAGCGTTGCTATTTTGATGGTGTTACCCGGCACACTTGTGGTGGTGTTAAAAAACAAACTGGTGTTGTCTACCCTAAAGAACCCACATTTTTATTGGTCTTTGTTGATTTTTGTTCTACCAATTGTTACCTACTACCTGCTCAGAGAAAATAGGCAGCCCGGGTATATCGGTTTGGTTTGGGAAAATGAGTTGTTTCCAAGATACTTCAACACCTCTAAAACATCCGTTTTTAAACAAGAGGGTTTTTTTTACTACTTTAATTTATTGCTGAAGGAAAAAATGAGCTACTGGTTTTGGGTTGTGTTACCTGCCACTGTTTATATGCTTATTAAAAAACTAAATTCTCAAAATCACTTTTTTTGGTTTGTGCAAGGTTTTGTTTTGTTTTTTGTTCTCTCCGTGGGATCTCAAAATTTTTGGTATATCGCTCCTGTTATTCCTTTGTTTGCTGTGTCTGTGGCGCTCGTTCTGTTTGATTTTGTTTGTTTTTTTAAATTAAAAAAAGGGTGGATGGTGCTTAGCTTGTTGCTATTGTTGTGGGTACCCTACAAGAGGGCCTATGGTTATGCTTTAAACCCTTCTGAAAAATACTATGAATGGGAAACCAACGGTATTTCTCATTACTTAAAAAACCCGGAACACAAAAGCAACTTAACTTCCAATACTCGAATCTTATTAGATACCGCCCATGGATTTGAACCGCATCTTTTCTATTTAAAAAAATTAGAATTAGAAAAAGGGTTTTTTGTGCCTCGTTTATGGTTAAACCAGGTTAAAACTGGAGATACGTTGTTGATTTCGCACCTGAGTACCTACAATGCTCTTAAAGTAAAATATCGTGTTGAAGTATTGGATAGCTCATATCTTCACACCAAACTAATTGTTTTGAAGGACTGATTTTTTGATATCTATTCCCCAAACAAGTATCCTAATCCTAAAGAAAATCTAAACTTATTTTGAAACGCCACATAGTCCGCATTTTTAGATACTTGTGTCAAAGAAAATTGACTCAAAAGTTCAAAAACTAATGCGTTTCTATTCCACTTTTTTTGGTACATTAACCCTTGTTCTAAATCTACACCAAATTTCAGTAGAGCTCTTGGATCTTAAACCCAAATTCTATGTTCTTTATGAAACAATACTGTCTGTTTTCTTCAGGCTCTAGAACGGTGGGGTTTCCAGATTTATCTTGTGTGTGAATTAAAACTCCACACCTCGCTATTTCTACTTTGCCTTTATGGTTCATTGTAATTGAACCTTTTCCCTCACACTGTTCTGTGTTGCCTTTTTCACAATCTCCGTCTTTTTTGGAACAAGGTCAATTAATTTTTGACAAAAATAAAATGCCATGGTTCCAGCAACCAATACAACTAATAAATGTAATTTTTTCATAATGATATTTTTTTAAATTTTTAATGTTTGAGTTAATTTCATATGTAAGACAACACTTAATGGTTGCTCGTTACAAAATAAATTAAATTAGTTTACAGACACTTTATTGTGGATTGGAATATATTGAAATACAACGGGTTACTTTTGTAGCGTGTTTAAGTCTGGATTTATTGCCATTGTGGGTTTGCCTAATGCGGGTAAGTCGACCTTATTAAATGCTATTTTAAAAGAAGACTTGGTTATCACCAACCCAAAAGCTCAAACAACCCGACATCGAATTAAAGGCATATTAAATGGTGAAAACCACCAACTTATCTTCTCAGACACACCTGGCATTATTGAAGAATCGGCATACAAGCTTCAAGAGGCTATGATGGGTAGTGTTAATGAATCTCTTGAAGATGCGGATGTTGTGCTGCTTGTTTTAGATGGCCAGTATCCAAAGTTTGACCTATTTGTGGAGCGCATGAAAAAAACAACCTGTCCATTGGTGGTTGTTTTAAATAAGGCAGACTTGGTAGAAAATCAGGATTCCATAGAAGCTCATATGGAGTCCATTAAAAATACATTTAACACGGATCATGTTTTTTTAGCCAGCGCAAAGGAAGGTTTTAACATAGAAACGGTTGTTGCTTCTTTGATTTTACTTTCTCCCAAGCACCCTGCTTTTTATGATAAAGAAACTATAAGTGACGAAAGTGTTCGTTTTTTGGTAAGCGAAATGATTCGAGAACAAATTTTAAACTTGTTCAAAAAAGAAATACCATACAGTGTTGAGGTAGGTGTGACCAACTACAATGAAAAAGAAACAATCGATGAAATTTACGCTACCGTATTTGTTGAAAGAGAATCGCAAAAAGGAATACTTTTAGGAAAAGGGGGTTCGGCTATTAAAGCGCTCGGGATTGCTTCTAGAAAAAGAATTGAAGCTTTTGTTCATAAAAAGGTGTTTTTATCATTGACTGTAAAGGTTAAAAAGGATTGGCGTTCAGATGAACAACAGTTGAGATATTTTGGTTACTTGAAGAAATAAATATGCGCGTACCTTTGAACGAATAGAAAATGGCAGGAATAGTAGCAATCGTAGGAAGACCAAATGTTGGAAAATCTACTCTTTTTAATCGACTAATTGGAGAAAGAAAAGCAATTGTTGATAATATAAGCGGGGTAACCAGGGATCGTCATTATGGTAAAAGTGACTGGATTGGTAAAGAATTTACAGTCATAGACACGGGAGGATATGTTGTAAATAGTAACGATATTTTTGAAAGTAGTATCCGCGAACAGGTTGAGCTCGCAATAAACGAAGCAGATGTATTGCTTTTTGTGGTAGATGCTGTTTTAGATCCCAACGATCTGGATATCGCTTTCTATCAGATCATACGACAAAGCAACAAGCCGTTTCTGGTTGTTGCCAACAAAGCAGACAATGACGAAAGGGTATTTATGGCCAACTCTTACTATGCTTTAGGTATTGAGACGCTTTATCCGATATCCTCCTTATCTGGCAGCGGAACTGGTGAATTGTTGGATGATTTGGTTGGTTTACTACCCGAAGGAGATGTATCATTAGAAGACAATATACCTAAAATAGCATTCATTGGCAGACCAAACGTTGGAAAGTCTACAATTTGCAACACGCTTCTTGGAGAAGACAGAAACATTGTAACAGATATACCTGGTACAACAAGAGACACGTTGTTTGTAAGATATAAGGCTTTTAACCATGATGTATTTTTGGTTGATACTGCTGGTGTTAGAAAAAAAAGTAAAGTGTCAGAGGATATTGAGTTTTATTCTGTTATGCGCTCTGTTCGAGCTATAGAAAATGTGGATGTTGTTGCTTTAGTTATAGATGCTGCTCGAGGAATAGAGGCACAAGACATGAATTTATTTGGGTTGGCTCAGAAAAACGGAAAGGGTATTGTGGTTGTTGTAAATAAATGGGACCTAGTTGAAAAAAACACCAATAGCACTAAAGAATATGAAGCGCTAATTAAAGAAAAGATTGCTCCGTTTGTGGATGTTCCCATATTGTTTGTTTCCGCTATTAAGAAACAAAGAATACTTAAAGCTCTAGAAAGTTTAATTTCTGTTTATGATTCTATGAATCTAAAAATTAGCACTTCCAAACTGAACGATTTCTTTCTTCCTATTATTGAAAAAACACCACCACCTTCTATAAAAGGAAAATATATTAAAATTAAATACATTACGCAGTTACCAACACCGTGTCCGTCTTTTGCTTTTTTTTGTAATCTACCACAATATATTCCTGACAGTTATAAGCGGTTTTTAGAAAACAAACTTCGAGCAAACTTTAACTTATCGGGTATACCTATACGGCTGTTTTTCAGAAAAAAATAATTGTATTTTTAAAAAACACTTATATTTGCAACTTAATAAATTTATTTAACCATTAAAATTACACCAAAATGAAAAAAATTATCGCATTATTAGCTATCGTATCTGTATTTGGTTTTGTTGCTTGTGGCGACGCTACTACAGGAGAAGGTGAAGGAGCAAACGCTGATTCTACAGCTGCAGATTCTACAGCACCAGCTGAAACAACTCCAGCTAAAACAACTCCAACTGAAACAACTCCAGATTCTACAACTCCAGCTGAAACAACTCCAGCTGAATAAGAGCTTAGTTATTTAACTAAAAAGGGTTGTGAAATCACAACCCTTTTTTTATTTCCTTTTTTTGAATTATAAACTCTGAAACTGGCCTAAAAAACGTTGATCGTTATTAAAAAAAGTTCGTAAATCTTTTACTCCATATTTTAACATCGCAATTCGATCTACACCTAATCCAAATGCAAACCCAGTATATGTTTTTGGGTCTATATTACAATTAACCAATACATTAGGATCTACCATTCCACAACCTAAAATTTCTAACCAACCTGTACCTTTAGTTAACCTGTTATCTGATTCTGTTTTTGTACCTAAAAAGATATCCATTTCTGCACTTGGTTCTGTAAAAGGAAAATACGAGGCTCTAAATCTTACCTTAGTTTCGGGTCCAAAAAATTCTTTCACAAAATTATATAGCGTTTGTTTTAGATCTGAGAAAGAAACACATTTATCTATATACAAACCCTCAACTTGATGAAAAAAACAGTTTGAGCGAGCTGATATAGCTTCATTTCTATAAACACGTCCGGGCATAATGCTTCGAATAGGTAAATCTCCTTTTTCCATAAGTCTTACTTGTACAGAAGAGGTGTGTGTCCTTAATGTAAGCTCTTCTTCAACAAAAAATGTGTCTTGCATGTCTCTTGCAGGATGATTTTTAGGAAAATTTAATGCAGAGAAATTATGCCAGTCATCTTCTATTTCTGGGCCTGTGGAAACAGAAAAACCTAAACGTTCGAAAATTTCTATCATATCATCTAAAACTTGACTAATAATATGTCTACTTCCTAACTCAGAAAAATATCCTGGCAATTCATTGTTTTGATTATTAATATTTTCTTCTTTATTGAGTTTTGAATTTTCTGATTGATAAATACCCTCTATCGATTTTTTTAAATTATTTAACAGCTGACCAATCTCTTTCTTTTCTTCAGAAGGAAGTTCTTTAAATTCCAGGAAAAGTGTATTTAAAATACCTTTTTTAACTAAAAATTTTAACCTAAAATTTTCTAAATCATTTTTTGATTTAATTATAAAATTTTGTGCACTTTCATCTATTTTATTTAGTTTTTCCTTCATATTTTTAACAAATAAAGCGAATATTAAAAAAGGAACAATATCCATTTTCCATTCTTCTATTATTTATATAGTTTTATATATAAATTAAAATAATTATAGTAATTATATAAGTGTATGTTGATATGGTTATAATATTTTTTTTAAAAATTAAAATAACATATTTTTAACATATCTATTTTTATAAAATACTGATTATTAATTAATAATAATTTAATAACACTTTAATTATTATTATTTTAACACAATTCTGTTAATAATTAACATGTTAAAAAGAGCAGTTATTAATGTTAATATCACGTATATATATATTTTATATTGAAGATAAAATATATTAATTCATCTAAATTATTTTGTACTTATTATTTAAACATATTTTGTTATTAAGTATGTGTATAATTTTATAATTGGTTAATATCTAAGTTGTTAATCCAATTTTCTCTAATATTAATATTGGTATATATTTTTACTGGTTCTGAATGTACATTTAAAAATATTGAGCCAGGATCCCATATTTTATTTTTATTTAAATCTTTTATTATTCTTATATCATATAATCCCGGCTCAATATTTTTAAATACTTGCTTATTTATATCACTCAAATACCGACATTCAATTATTTGCTTTTCCCGGATTAATTCTATTATATATTTTTCTGTTTTTGTGGTTTTTAAATTAATAATTAACTGATTTTTATAATCATGTTTTTTATTTATTATAATAGTATCTAACTTATTTGTTTGATGAAAATATGTTGTTATAAATCCTTCTTTAATATTTAATTGTATTTTATCGTTAGCTTCTAAATCTATTTCTATTTCTTGAGGATTTAATTTAGACAATTGAAAATTAACATCTTTATCATCAACGTGTATATTTAAAAATTCTGAGTCAAATTTTCCTGGAATTGTAGATTTAATTTTAATTTTATTGTATAGTAACGAATAGGTTAATCTTGGTATCATTTTATAACTGCTACTATCTATATTATAATTAAAATCAAAACTATCTGCACCTATATATATTTTTATTGATTCAATCATTGAATCACAATAAGCAGTAATGGTATCTCTTGTATTATTTATAAAATATTTAGTTTTCGTATCATTAATTATTACATCCACGGTATCTATATACAATGGTTGATTCATTTTAAAATTTACCACACCAGGAAATCTAGGTTTTATTAAAGACGGTATATATCTTTCTTTTTTACTTAAAAATGTGTAAAAAGTATCCCCTTTAGTTTTATTACTTTCTATATATGAAAGAACAGAGGATTCTTCATTATAATCATACAATAGGTTTTTATTTTCATCATTTAACACAAGAACCATAAATTTTTGATTAGGAAGATTATCAAACTGGAATTCTCCATTTTTATTTGTTTTAATTAAATAATTAGGTTTCACGTTAAGAATACAACTATCGTTTTGATTTTCATATAGATGAACATTGTAATTTTTTAAAACGTTTTGATTTAAATTTGAAAACACCACACCTTTATAAGAAAAGGAGTCTACATAGTCTCCTGTTGAAAACACATGTTGTATATTACCTACAGGGTTCCCTTCGTTAACATCAACAATGCCATTATTTAATTGGATAGTATATGTTTTATCTAAAAGTAATGAGTCGTTTAATCGAATCGTTAGTCTTTTATTTTTTATTTTAATGGTGGGTTTTACTATTTGATTTGGTGATATAATAATTACCTCATCAAGTTTATCTGATTTAATATATTCATCAAAATCAATAACAATTACTGGATCAGTAACGTGCTTTTCTCCATATGCTGGAACAATACGGCTTATACTAGGTCCGTTACTATCCTTAGGCCCGCCTTCTAAGGACTGTATAGAAGCACAGGATAGGAACAACAAAGCAAAAGGATATAAAAATTTCATTTATTTAAGTAAATCAATAAAGCAGAAATGTCAGCAGGACTAACACCACTTATCCTAGAAGCTTGACCAATGCTCTCTGGTTTAATTTTGTTCAATTTGTCAATAGCCTCTAATGACAAAGAGTGTATTAAACTGTAATCAAAATCGGCAGAAATTTTCTTATTTTCCATTTTCCTCAGCCGATCTACATTTTCTTTTTCTGTTTCAATATAACTTTTGTATTTCACCAAGATTTCCACTTGTTCAATCTCTTCCTGACTATACTCGTTAACCAATTTGTTAATAGAATCAACTCTTAAAAGATCATTGTGAGAAATTTGCGGCCTAGCTAAAACTTTAGCAATTATATAATTTTGAGGAATTGGGTTAGATCCACGCTCTTCAAGAATTTCATTTATTTCTGCAGGCTTAACAGTTTTAGAATCAAAAATTTTAGTGATTTTTTTTATATTATTTGACTTTGTCAAAACCTTTTCATACTCCTCGTCAGAAATCGTTCCTATTTTATGAGACAAAGGAATTAGCCTTGTATCTGCGTTGTCTTGCCTTAGAAGAATTCTATACTCTGCCCTGCTTGTAAACATCCGGTAAGGCTCCTTTGTCCCTTTATTAACCAGATCGTCAATCAAAACACCGATATAAGCCTCTCCTCTGTTCAAAACAAAAGGTTTCTTTTCGTTTATACGATGGTGAGCGTTTATGCCCGCCATCAATCCCTGACAGGCAGCCTCTTCGTATCCTGTTGTTCCGTTGATCTGTCCTGCAAAAAACAAACCCTCAATAGCTTTTGTCTCTAAACTCAATTTAAGTTGAGTTGGATAAAAAAAATCATACTCAATAGCATAGCCCGGTCTAAACATTTTAGCATTTTCAAAACCTTTAATTTGTCTCATTGCTTCATATTGAATGTTTTGAGGCAAAGAGGTGCTAAACCCATTGATGTATGTTTCATAGGTATTCCACCCTTCGGGTTCAACAAAGATTTGGTGTCTTGTTCGTTCAGCAAAACGATTTACCTTATCTTCAACGGATGGACAATACCTAGGGCCAACCCCCTTTATTGCTCCATTAAACAGCGGACTCTTATTAAAAGCTGAGCGTAAAATATCATGCACCTTTTCGTTGGTGTAAGTAATGTGACAACTATGTTGTTTTTTTACTCGGTTAGGCTTTACAAAAGAAAAACATCCTGGAATATCGTCTCCTTTTTGTTCCTCCAATACACTATAATTAATGGTTCGTCCATCAACTCTTGGCGGCGTTCCTGTTTTCATACGCCCCGCTTCAAAACCAATAGAAACAAGTTGCTCCGTAATTCCAAAAGAAGCACTGTCTCCCATTCTTCCGCCACTGCTTTGTTTTTGACCAACATGTATAACCCCATTCATAAAGGTCCCGCTTGTCAAAATCACAGTCTTAGACAATATTTTACTTCCATCTGTCGTTTCAACACCAACAACCCTGTTTTTTTCTATAATTAATTGACCAACAGACGATTGCAAAAAATCAATATTAAAATTGTTCTCCAAAAGCTCACGCCATTTTAGTGAAAACTGATTTCTGTCATTTTGCGTCCTTGGACTCCACATAGCTGGTCCCTTAGACTTGTTTAACATTCTAAATTGCATAGTGCTGTAGTCTGACACAATCCCTGTTAACCCCCCTAGACAATCAATTTCTCGCACAATTTGACCTTTAGCAACCCCCCCAATTGCAGGATTACAAGACATTTTGGCGATGGTTTCCATGTTCATGGTTACCATTAAAACCTTAGAACCTAATTTTCCAGCAATGTTTGCCGCCTCACAACCAGCGTGACCAGCACCTACAACAATCAAATCGTATGTATTGTTAGGTTTCACGTGGAACAGTAATTTTTTAAGTAATAATTCTCTTTCATTCTCATTTCTTTCTTTTCTTCATTGGTTTTATCACCAAAGCCCGCAATATGTAACAAACCATGAATACATACTCGGTGTAACTCTTCTGACAGCTCCACGTTATACGTTTTGGAATTTTCAATTACACGTTCGTAACTGATCAAAATTTCATCCTCTTCGATATCGTCATCCTTATAATCAAATGTGATAATGTCTGTGTAATAGTCGTGACCCAACATGTTTATGTTTACTTTAAGCAGCTCTTCATCATTAACAAAGCAATAAATTACAGGTTTTTCAAGATTTAGTGCGGCGTGAATTTGATTTAAAGCAACAATATCCATAAGTTTTTCAAGTTCACCGCGAGTTTGTACTTGTATATTATCTAACAACATTAACAACCCCTTTATCTTGTAATTTTTCACCCAAATAACCCTGTATGTCAACGATATACAAATAGACACCAGGGGCAACCAAATTACCATTATAGTAACCATCCCAGGGCTCGTTGGTTTTAGATTTTTTTATAATTTCTCCCCAGCGATTATAGATGGTATAAAATGATTGATTGTGATCGATGCCCTCTCCCTTAATACTGAAGTTTTTGTTCAACCCCTGTGGGTTAAGAGCGGTGGTTATATAAACATTTAGCGGTTTATTTATACAGACTTCGTTTGAGTGACTTATGTTCGTCTCGTTGTTTTTTTCCCTAGCAACAACCCGATAACACCCGCTTTCTAAAGTTAACTCACCTTTCTCAATAGGTCCTGTGTTCTCCTCAACAACGTTCCACGTGAAACCATTGTACTTTTCTAACCGATAGCTTTCTGCCCCACTCAGCCAACCATCATATGGGTTGTGAAGGGGAGTTTTCTCTGGATCAAAATAAATATTGCTTGCAAAACCCGTTGACGTTAAGCTGTCTCCGCACAGGTTAATTGCTTTCACGCTGTAATGAAAGATAGCATCATTAGGATTGTTTATGTTATCCTCAACAATAAATTCTGTTTTGTCAGAATTTGACAACACGGATGCTATGGGTTCGGCTTCACTTAACTCCCAGACAAAAAACTTTGAAACATCATTGTTGTTTTTAGATATAAACCTAATAATCAGAGAATTGTCAATCACATCAACCACATCTATTTTAAATTCACTAGGTTTGTTTTGTGCTCTTGTTTCTAGCTTAACAATATTCGAGCTGCTGCTTTTTGTTCCATTTTGGCTCCAAGCTCTAACAAACGCAGTTATTGTGTCACCCAGCATAAATTTATCATAAACAAAATTCTTGTTTTGCTCAGAAACGGCTTTAAATAAGGAATACGGTCCGTTATTAACAGAAACAAATATTTCATGACGGCTTATGTTGTCCCAACCCACATATAGATTCCAGTTTAAGTATATCTCTCCTAAGCACGTGTCTATTGATGAGTTTAAGCGTATTGCCCTGTGAGGCTTTGACAATAAAGAAGATAAATTACAGCTGTCAAGTGTTGCTAATACGACAGGAAAGAAGCCGTTCCGGCTTTTTGAAACATTAAATGTTAAATCAGTTGTTTTACCAAGGTAGTCCCCGCTTCCCGAACTATAGTCGTAAAGCTCGTAGTGTTTGGTGTCGATAGACGGGTTCTTTGACCACCCCGCAACCAATTCTTGCGACACTAAATCGTAACTAACAGAATCAAGCTCAATATTTGTAGGATATGTTTTGTCTATCGCTATAATGTTGCTGATTAAGCTATCATCTCCATTACATGTTGTGTGTGTTGTAATGTAATAGCGCCACTGATCACCCTGATTACTAATATCGTGAGGGTAGTTTTCTATACTCAGACTAGGTATATCTACAATCTTTGTAAAAGCTCCCCCGTTCTCGCTGGCATAAAGTGAATATTTGGTAAACGACCCACACAAGTCGGCGGGCTGTACCCACTCTACAGTAACAATACTGTTGTCATAATCCAAACAAGCCCTCAGTAGCTTAGCAGGCACAGTAATTGCTGAACCCAAAAGCGCACATATTATAGGTATAAAAGTGATAAGTCTCAATTAAACTGCTATTATCGTTATTAACGGTATTATTTTGCAAAAATTACCACAAAGAACGGAGTATGAAAGTAAATGAAAAACAAATAAGCCACAATATTCAGCAGTTGCGCTTAAATAAGTACATTTCTAACGCTGGCATATGTAGCAGAAGAGCCGCAGATGATTTGATTTTAGAGGGTCGAGTTAAAGTAAATGGTGTTCAGGTTAAAGCACTCGGAACCAAAGTTAGCAACATTGATGTTGTCGAAGTAAACAATCAAAAAGTATCTTTAGAAGAAAAACTATATGTTCTGGTTAATAAGCCCAAAAACATCATTTGTACAAAATCAGACGAAAAAGGCAGGCGATCTATTATGGACTTGTTGCCAGAAAAATATAACCACCTTTATCCTGTAGGTCGACTGGATAGAAACACAACAGGGATTATTTTGTTAACCAACGATGGAACACTTACCCAAAATCTGCTACATCCGTCAAAAAAAATAAACAAAGTGTATAAAGCAAGAGTAGAAAAACATCTTACGCAAGAAGAGCTCAACCAAATGGTATCTGGGATTGAGCTTGAGGATGGACTAAGTGCTTTTAACAAGATTGTAGAGTTGAACGAAGACGAAACCCCTAGATACGGAATAGAAATACATAGCGGAAAAAACAGAGTGATTAGACGAATGTTCGAATCTATTGGAAATCAAGTGGTAAAACTAGACAGGGTTATGTTTCATACATTTGAAAAAAGAGGTATACCTGTTGGTGAATTTAGAGAATTGAAAAAAACGGAATTGAAAAATTTAGGCATCTATTTAAAAACAAAAAAATAACTTTGAAAAATGAATAAAGTTTTATTGATGTGGAGTGTTTTGGTTTTCTTTTTTGCATGCAAAGAATCAACCCCACCTATCAATTTTAATGAAGACGAATCTCTTGTCCTAAAAGACACCTGTTATCTTTTAAACATCAACGAAATACCAGCACCAGCATTCAGGGGCATACTGATTGAAGACCTTACAGGAGTAAGGTGTGTTGCTTGTCCAAACGCAGCATTGGCAGCAGCAGAGATTAAGAACAATGCGACCACTAACAACGTGGTAGTTTTGGGCCTTTACTCCCAAAACCCCAAATCATTAACATTTCCTTTCGGTGGTTATGAAGATTTAAGAACAGAAACCGCCCAACAGATAGGCACAAATATTTTTAATTTCAGTAATGTTTTGCCTGCCGGGGGAGTAAACAGAACGCTATTTGATGGAGAAACCACAATTAATATTCCGTTCGAAAAATGGCTAAGTAAAGCAAACAGGTTAAATGGAGAAAAAGCAGTTGTCAACATCGATTTGATTAAAGAAAAAAAAGACGAAACAACATATACCGTGCAAGCTAAATTTACATTTACAAACACACCAATAGCAGAACCATTTTATTCGGTTTTTTTGTTAGAAGACAATTTAAACCACCCCCAATATAATTCCAACGGAACAGATTCTTCATATGTTCATCAACATGTTTTACGTTCAGCATATACACCATACAATGGGTCCCCTCTTTTGTCCAACAATTCTAATTGTCAAACTGTTGAAAGAGGAACCGTCATAGAAAAAGGATGGGAGTTGGTAATCCCAGAGAATGTAAACACTCAAAATGCAAGCATTGTTATTCTAGTTAATTATAATGATGGCAACAATAAAGAAGTTATTCAGTGCCAGGAGTTGAAGCTAAAATAAAAACAAAAAACAACGCCCTGGTCGAGGAGTTTGTCACAACACTGTTGCTGGAAAGATCTTTAAGCAAAAACACCATAGACGCATACCAGCTAGATATTAAAAAATTAGCATCCTTTTGCAACAACCAAGATTTGACTAAAATTAACAACGATCAAATTTTTGATTTCATTAACCACCTAACCAGATCAGGCTTAGCACCCAGATCGGTTGCTCGTATTATATCAGGCTTAAAAACATTTTATAAAAAACAAATAATAGACGAAGTCATGGGTTCAAATCCCATGCAAAATATAGAAACACCAAAGCTTTCAAAAAAACTACCAGATGTGCTTGATTATGAGGATATTAGAGCAATGATGGAATCAATTGATTTTTCTAAACGATCTGGGGAGCGAGATAAACTAATCGTTATGTTAATGTATGGAAGCGGTCTTCGAGTATCTGAGCTAGTGACTTTAACTATAAACGACATATATGTAGACGAGGGCTTTGTTAAGGTTTTAGGTAAAGGAAATAAAGAGCGACTAGTGCCCTTCGGTGAAAAAACAATAAACCAACTAGGCCACTACCTTCTACAATACAGAGAAAAAGTAGCAAAAACCAAATCTAAAAATATTCTTATTTTAAACCAAAGAGGAACAAGTTTGAGCCGAGTATTTGTGTTTAAACTAATAAAAGCATTAGCGTCCAAAGCAGGCATTCAAAAATCAATCAGCCCACATACGCTAAGGCACAGTTTTGCAACAACATTGATTGAAGCCGGTGCAGATTTGCGTGCTGTCCAGCAAATGTTAGGTCATGAAAGCATTACTACCACAGAAATTTATACCCACCTGGATAAAGCATATTTAAAAACAGTAATTCAACAATATCATCCGCGAGCCTAATAATGATTATATACAACGTTACACTGAGTATTAACCCAGAAATAGAAAAAGAAGCAATAGAATGGTTAACACACATACATATACCCGAGGTAATGCAAACAAACCTATTTATATCATACAACATATATAAAATCATTGAAAACCCAATGGAAAGAACACACAATTCATATGCGATTCAATATACGCTGGCGTCTTGGTTAAATTTTGAAAAATATTCTCAAAATCATGCATTTTCACTTCAAGAAAAGACAAGAAAAAAGTTCGGAGAAAACATACTAGCATTTAGAACTTTTTTGGAAAAAATCTAAAATACGCAATCCACCTAAAGAACAACAAACCAAAAACAACACACCTACAGGTATAAGAAACCTTGCCGCACCAACTGGACCAGCAATACCTATAAAATATAACAAAACGACAAGTATCGCTGGGTTGTTTAGCACTTGTTTTGTTGAGAAAAAAAAGAGTATCACTTTCAATACGCTTAAAAAAAACAACCCTAAAAAAAGAACCCATACAGCAGGATGCTCAAAAATATAACTCTTTAATTTGATCCAATCCTTGGCCAACAAAACTTCAGTTAAACTAACCTCCAGGGGGGACTTGTTTTGTATGGAAAACAGTTCAAACCGGCCGGGGTCAAGCACCATTTTAAAAACACCAAGACTGTGGACTTTTATATACCCAACCCAATCTTTAGATATGGTTTGAATTGCCATACTTTTAACCCCTGATGCATATTTTTTATATTCTCTTTTATTTGTAGGAATGGCGAAAATGGGATGAGAAACATAATTTTGAGCAGCCTTATATCCATGAATATGAGCTATCAAAAGTTTGGCGTTGTATCTGCCAAGATTTATAGTTGAAATAGAGCTATATTCAAATTGCGAGGTTTTTTGATGGTTCCTCGCACCCACCATTAACACCACAAAAACAGGCACTAAAACCACAGGTAACCATTTACCTTTTCGGTATCTGTAATAAAAAAACACCAAAAGCCAAACCACTAAGGATGGTAACAAAACAGGTTTTAACAAAACACCCAAGCACCACAAAAAAGAGATGAGGTTAATTTTTCGAACAACAGGAATGTTTCGAATCATCGCAACATATACACCAAGCGTTACCAAGGCCATCAACGCCAAATCAGCTAAGATAAAAGAGACGTGAAACAAGGCAGAAATGTTAAATAAAAAAAGAAAGACATATATTTTGTAAGCTAAGGATTTTTTTGTTATTAACTCTAAAATAGCCAAACCCAAAAAGAAGGATAACAACAAAAACCCACCTGAAGTTACGGTCATTAAAGCAACACTGCTATATTGAAATACAAGATGCAATGGATAGCCAATCGTTCGCTTAGAAAACAGTCTAAAATCCAAAGCTTCGTCTAAATCACCGGCATAAAATACATGTTTTTGAACCATATTGTTGGCACAATTCAGATACTCCTGGCTGTCATTGATTTTGGGCGACACACCCCCAGACCAAATCAAAATCCAAACGACTATAATGGACAACAACAACATCACGAAACCTATTTTTATGGGCTTGATCATGTACAAATCTTAGTTATTTGTTAGATTCTTTGCAATATATTTATGATATCTTCAAAAATTACCCATAAATTTGAGATTCAAATATTAATAACAATCAAATGAAAAAAATTTACAGTGTAGTATTTTTACTATTTTTTAGCTTATGGGCTTCTGCTCAGTGCTCAGACTTGTTTATTAGCGAGTACGCTGAAGGCTCGTCCAACAACAAGTATTTAGAAATTTACAATGCATCAGCAGATGACATAAACCTTGAAGACTATCTTTTAGTTAGTTGCTCCAATGGATGTGGCAATAGCGGTCTTAATGGATCCTGGGAGCTTACTTTTATAGGTGTAGGGCCATCAAAAGGAAACGTAGATTGGTACAACACCTCTATAAATGCCAGTACACGTGGTTGTCTTGCAGATGATCGCGTTGTCTTTCACAAAAGTGGTGCTTTCCAAAACGTAATGGGTTCCGAAACTTGGATCGAAGGCTGGCAAGGTGCGACAGCTGATGGGTGCGCAACACCCGTTTCACCTTTCGACGGCTCCAAGTTGGGATCTTGGAAAGACAATGGTGACGGTACATTCACGGTATATGGCAAAGGTAGCCATGTAGGTATTCCAAAACCATATAATGGAGGAGAATTGTCATCTGTAAACGATGCCAAGGATTCAATAATATACGAATACGTTATTGATGGTGATACCGCCATGACTGTTGACATTTCAATAGGTGGAGGTTACTGGAGATACTCTTACAAAAAAGTAAGTAATTCATTTGAATACGATAATTCATTCTTGTTCTCTGGACAAACAGTAAAAGCAGGAGAAGTATTTGTGATTTCTCACTCAAGTGCTGATGCAACAATTCTTGCTGAATCAGATGTTAACCATAATTTCTTATCAAACGGAGATGATTGGTACGCATTGTGGAGAGCAAGCGATTATTCCTTTGTAGATGAAGTTGGAGAGCTTGGTGATGACCCAGGAAATGGATGGGATGCTTCTGGCACAACAAACGCAACCCAAAACCACACTTTGGTTAGAAAAGCATCAGTTAAAGAAGGCGCTGTTTGGTCTACATCTTCAGCAGACCAGTGGGAGGTTAAAGCTAATAACACGTGGACTAATTTAGGTGGACACGCTTGTGATTGCTATCCTGCTGCCGCTCCAGAAGTACAATTCTCTAACACAAAATACTTTGTAGATGAAAATGCAGGTACAGCTTCCGTTGAAATTTCTATAAAAGAACCATCAAGCGTTGATGCAACCACAGTAGAAGTTACAATTACCGGAGGTACTGCGGTAGACGGCACAGACTATACTGTTACCTCGTCAACTATGTTAACTTTTGCTGCTGGCGATGCCACAAGTCAAACAGTTACAATGAATATAGTAGACAATTCGGACGGCGGTCTTAACAAGGACATAACCCTTGCTTTAAGCAACCTAAGTGCAAATGCAATTTTAGGCGCAGACTCCATAGCAGAAGTTGTCATCGTTAATGATGACTATATTGTTTCAGATATAATAGATGTTGTGGATTTAGATGTGGATTTGTCTCCAAACAATAAAGGAGTTAAATATGAGGTAACAGGTGTAGTTTATGGCATAGATTACGATGGAAATGCTGGACTATCATTTACAATCATCGACGCTACAAGCGGCATAAATATCTTCAACTTTGTAGATGTAAACGATTATGTGGTTACCGAAGGAGATGAAATTACAGCACGAGGCCAAATCGATTTTTATAACGGTTTATTGGAACTTAAAGTGGATAGTATTAAAGTAAACAGTCAAGGTAACGCGTTAGCTACTCCTACCGTGGTTACCGTTCCAACAGAAGATACAGAGTCTGAATTCATTCAACTGGAAAAAGTGTGGATTGCAGACACCACAACAGTGTGGCCAAACAATGGCAATGTTAAGTTAACGAATGCAGACGCAGATACTTTCCAAATTAGGGTTGACAAAGACGCCACCACTATTGTTGGCCAGCCCGTAAGTTATGACACGATGACTATTGTGGGTATAGGTGGACAGTTTGATAATAGCGCTCCTTATGACGAAGGATACCAAATTTTCCCAAGATATTTAAGCGACATCCAAGAGTGGGTGGATCGTTCTTCTGTATCTGAATTGGTGTTAGATTGCCGAGTATATCCCAATCCAACGGCAGAGAATCTTACAGTTTTAGGTACAGAACGATGGGCTACCTATGAAATATATTCTGTTTCGGGTATTAAGGTTGCAAACGGATCATTTGTAAACAACAACCTATCTGTAGCTAACTTAGAAGCTGGAAACTATATCATTCGAATGGCATCAAACGAGAAATCGGGTGTTGCTCAGTTCATAATTGTACGTTAATTCATATACTAAATATTTACAAAGGGGAGGGTGGCAACACTCTCTCCTTTTTTTTGCGTAAAAAACCACCACCTAATTTAGTGGCAGAATTACTTTAAAAGGTGCAGTTTTTCCATTTTGAGACCAAATTGCACCACCATGGATAAGTGTTATGCTTCAATGCCTGAAACATTATTACCCATGAATCTACGTTTAAAAGCGGCTAGTGCAGATATTTATTACAAAGCCAATCAAATGGAAAAAGGGGATCAGTTCTTGAAAGAGGT